>Ga0310696_10001894_pt1 | contig 28964 bp, 37 predicted proteins | sample AusTroGonzalo_MG_4_FD_203885 | JGI IMG/M metagenome (GOLD analysis project Ga0310696, IMG submission 203885) | Bovine rumen microbial communities from tropical cattle in Woodstock, Queensland, Australia - Gonzalo_02 (v2) (version 2) | ecosystem: Host-associated > Mammals > Digestive system >... | reverse complement strand
CCAGGTCAAGGAGGAGTCTATCACCATGAGCGGCCGGGACGAGCTCCTGGCGACCCGCATCGTCTGGGACCCCTCCCGCATCGAGGCCACCTCCGGCCTCCACTCGCCCCACCTGCTCTACATCCTCGACGAGGCCTCGCTGATCCCCGCGGCCCTCATCCAGAACCTCGAGTCCTCCTGCACCGAGAAGGACAACCGGATGCTCCTCATCTCCAACCCCACCCGGCCGTCTGGGTTCTTTTACGACTGCTTCAAGGACGGGAGCGGCTGGAGCACGTACCAGATCAGCGGATACGAGTCGGCGTTCACGAACAAGGACTTCCTCGACTCGCTGGTGGGGAAGTACGGGCGGGACTCGGACCTCTGCCGGGTGCAGGTTTTCGGGCAGTTCCCCCGGCAGGCGTCGGCGCGAATGATCAGCCCGGAACTGCTGGAGAGGTGGCTGCGGGCGGCACCTACGCCGGGGAGCGGTGACGCGGTTCTCGGGATCGACGTGGGCGCCGGCGGGGACGAGACCGTCTGGGTGGTCCGCCATGGCGCCCGGATCCGGCATATCAGCAGCCAGCGGACGGAGGACCTGGCGACCATTTGCGCGGAGACGGTGCGGATCGTCTCCGAGTGCGGGGTGCGCTGGATCTGCGTGGACTCGACCGGCGTGGGCGCCTTCGTGCCCGGGGAGCTGCGGAACCGTCTGCCGGGGAGCGTCTGGGTGGAGTCGGTGAACTTCGGTGACGCGAGCCCGGAGGAGGACACGTACAACATGAGGGCCTGGATCTACCGCCGGCTGGCGGACCTGCTGCGGCAGCACCCGGAGGCGAGCTTCGAGGGCGAGCGGGAGGACCTGGAGGCCCAGGTGGACGCGACGGAGACGTTCCAGGACGAGAGGAGCGGGAAAACCCGGCTCGTACCCAAGAAGCTGATCTCCGCGAGCATCGGGCACTCTCCGGACCTTCTGGACGCGGTTGCCCTCACGTGCGCGATCCAGGGCCCACTCTGCCGGACCTCTTCACTCGAGGACGCGGAGGCGGAGGACGCCGAGATGGACTCCTTAATCGAGCAGGCGTCAAAATGGCTTTAAACGGGTTTTAAGTCGTTTTTAGGGGGTGCGTTCTAGCTCCTTGTATGGGACAAAGAACGTCTACCTCTGACACCTCCGAGCAGCAGACCGGCGCCAGCATCGAAGAGCTGGCCGACCTGGTCAAAGCCGCCCGGAGTCTTTTCGCCAAGGACCTCGAGCGCATCAAGCAGGACCTCGAGTTCGCGTGCGCTCCCATGAGTACCGTCTGGGAAGGCGACGACGGCAAGGCCTTCGGGACGGACCGCGCCTGCGTGCGCCTGCCGCTCATCGGCACCCTCATCGACCGGGCGACCGCCACCTATTCGGCCTCCCCCTACGGCATCGCGATCTCGCCCTTCAACTCCGCGAACCTCGAGAAGGCCCTCCTCCTCCAGTCGGTGGTCCGCGGCATCGAGACCCGCTCCTCCGCCCGTTCCGCCTACCGCGACGCCCTCCGCCTGGCGCTGGCCTGCGGCTGCGGATACCTCCACGCCTACACCGTGGACCGGGGCGACGGGATGGTGGACGTCCGGATCGAGTCCCTCCAGAACCCCACCGCGGTCGTCGTCGACCAGACCGCCGTCAAGCCTGACGCCTCGGACGCGGAGTTCGTCGCCTTCTGCTCGAAGATGGGCAAGGAGAAGGCCCGCAAGGCGTTCAACGACGAAGAGGGCGACGTCACCAACCAGGAGAACGACCTCTTTTTCGACATCATGAGCGGCAGCTACGACCACGACACGGAAGTCCCGGTCGTGACGATCTACCGCATGGAGGAAGTCGAGAAGGAGAAGGGGAAGGGCCGGCAGGCCGTGCTCTACAAGGTCGTCGGGAACAAGATCGTCGACCGGAACGAAACCGAGCTCTCCTACCTGCCTATCGTCCGCGTGACCGGTGTGCCGGTCTGGACGAAGAACTCCCGCTGGAGCTGGGCGGGCATCGGCAACCGCGCCGAGGGGGTTCAGCGGATGGCCAACTTTGCGGCCTCCCAAATGACGGAGCGCCTGGCGCTCTCCCCCAAGGCCAACTACATCGCCTCCAAGGACGCCGTGAAGTCCAACTTCCGGCAGTGGGCGAACTCCTCCCGGACAAACCCTTCGGTCCTCACCTACAAGGACTACGACGAAAAGACCAAGCGCGTCATCCCGATGCCGCAGAAGCAGGACACCGCCGTCAACCTGGGGGACGTCTCCAGTGTGATCACCGGCGCACTGAACCTGCTCGGGGCGACCACCGGGGTCGACGGCGCCTTCGGTCCGGGAGAAGGCCCCGGCAACATGACAGCCGAGGAGGTGCTCACCCGATCCCGGAACGCGGAGTCGGTTCTTTCGGGCATCTACGAGGCGCTGGGCGACGCCGTCCGCCAGCTCGGGCGCGTGCTCGTCTCTGCCGTGGCCGTGAACTACGGGAACGCCTCCGAGCGCGACGTGGTCGACCAGAACGGCCAGACGTCCCGCGTGGCGTTCTCCTCCAACGGGTTGATCCCGACCGAATACGAGGTCGACATCGACGCCGGGCCGCTGATGGCCTCCCAACGCAAGGACAACGTCCGGCAGCTGACGGCCCTCATGCAGGCGGCCCCCGGACTCGCCCAGGCGATCGTCCCCGCGATCGTCGAAAATCTCGACATCGACGACGGCGAGCAGGTGGTCCAGGCGCTTGCCGGCACGGCTGCCGACCCGGCCGAGGCTGAACGTCTCAAGGCGGAGAACGAGCAGCTCAAGGCCGAGCTCAATGCGACCCGCATGGAGGCGCTGAAGCTCCAGGCCTCGATGCGCGGGAAGCTGATCGACTCCAGGACGAAGCTGGCGACCGCTCAAATGAGCGCCGAGAACGCCATGAACCTCGAGCTCCTCAAGCAGCAGGCGATCTCCGAGCGCGAAGCCGCCCAGATCGCGAGCCGCGAAGAGATCGAGGGCCAGAAGCTCGAGGCCGACCTGCTGAAGGAGCAGGCGAAGGCCGAGGCCGAGATCCCGAACTACCTCATCACCCCGTACTAGGAGCAGCACAATGGAAGAGCAGAAAGAGCAGCAGCAGACCGCCACCCCGGAACCCGGCAGTCTCGCGGAGCGCATCGCGGCCGCGGAGGCGTCCGTCTCCGAACTCCGCGGCGACCGCGGAGAAGAGACCCCAAAGGCCGAGGAACCCAAAGAGGCGCCCAAGGCCGAGGAGCCCAAAGAGAAGGCAGACGCCAAGGCAGAAGAGCCCAAGGCGGAGGAGGCTGGGAAACCCGAGGAGAAGAAGAGCCGCAAGGAGCGCCGCGCCGAATGGGCGGCCGCGAACCGCGCCCGGATCCAGGCGGAGAAGGATGCGGCCCTCGAGGGGCGCCTCCGCAAGCTGGAAGGCAGCGACAAGCAGCTGACGAAGGCGGACTTCCCGAGCGAGGAGGCCTACTTCCGCTACATCGCCGGCGAAGAGCTCAAGAAGAGCGCCGCCCAGCAGGAGCAGCTCCGGGAGATCGAGGAGGCCAAGGCCGCCAGGTACAACTCCTGGGCGGAGAAGATCAAGGCCTGCATCGCGCCCGAGGAGCTCGACGACTACTCCGAGGCCGCCCGGGCCTACGGGGTCGACGTCTCCAAGGCGATCGGCGACGACGCCTCCGAGTTCATCGAGAGCTCGGAAGTCGGGCCCCGCATCCTCTACATGATTTTGGAGAACCCGCGCATCGCGGAGACTCTCAAGAACTCGCGCCCCTTCCGGGCCGTTCGCATCCTCTCCACCCTCGAGGCGGTCGCCTCCGAGGCGGTCAAGAAGATGCGCGGAAATGCGGACCCGAATGGCGTGGAAAACAGCGCGGAGGCCAAGTCGGCCGGAAGCGTTCAAAGCGTTGCCGAGGCACACCCCGCGCCTCGAGCCACTGGCGCCCTGGGGAACGGGTCCACCGTTCGCGATTTCTCGACGATGAACCCGGACGAAATGGCGGCCTCTTTGCAGCGCAAGCTGCGCGAGCGCCGCGCTCAAGGTTTCATCTAACCGACCCCAGAAAGGTCAAAGGAGCCAACCATGGCTAACAAGTTCAACCCCAGCCAGATCTCCGCGGCGTTCGCGGGCGCCTGGCCCTCCGAGTCCCCGTTCGTCATGAACACCAACCGCACCGCGGACAAGAACTTCCGCGCCGGCAACGGTGCCACGATGAACATCAACGTCCCGCCCTACGCCGAAGTCACCACCGGCCCCGCTCTGCCCGCCGGTCTCGACTACACCTCCGGCGTCCGTCCTCTGGTCCTGCACCAGTACAAGGTCGGCTTCGAGGGCTCCATGCCCGAGCTCTCGCTCGACCTGGTGAGCTACACCGAAGAGGTGATCAAGCCCTACGTCCAGAGCCTCGCGGCCCAGATCGAAGAGTTCGCGCTGAAGGACTCGATGGTCGCTGCCAACCAGGCCCTTGTCGTGAACGTCGTCTCCGGCGGCGCCCGCGTTGCCGGTCTGGCCGACGTGCAGAAGATGCGCAAGGCCGTGAACGTGATCCGCGCCAACCGTTCGCTCGGTTCCCGCTTCGGCCAGGTGAACCCGCTGATGCTGGACGAAGTGACGGACCTCAAGGACCGCTTCCTGCCCTCCGACATCGCCCGATCCATGTGGGCTGACGCCGAGATCGGCCAGATGGGCGGCGCCAAGTGGATCGCCAACCCCAACTGCGCTCCCCACGTGGCCGGCACCCTCGAGGACGAGTCCGCGGGCGTCCGCGCCTACGCCGTCTCCACCGCCGCCAACGAAGGCGATACCTCCCTCGTGATCGCCGTCACCGGCAGCTCCACGCTGACCGCTGGCGAAACGATCAACAAGGGCGACGTCTTTAACGTGGCCGGCTGCTACACGGTCGACATCTTCGGCAACACGGGCAACGCCCTCAAGGCGTTCATCGTCACCGAAGACCACGAAGTCACCGCTGCGGAAGCCACCGCCAGCGCCTTCACGGTCAAGGTGGCCCCGATGTACACCGACGGCGTCGGTGGCTCCAAGGCGCTCTGCAACGTCTCCGCGCTGCCCGCCGCGTCCGCCGCCGTGACCAAGGTCCTCACCGCCAGCAAGACCTACGCGACCGGTCTGGTCTACGACAAGGACTCCGTCTTTGTCGGCCAGGCGAAGCTGAAGGAAATGCCCGGCACCAACTCGTGGGACGAAGCCCAGGCCCCCAACGGCCTGATGGTCCGCTTCTACGAAGGTCCGGACCCCCGTGGTGGCGTCGCGATCAGCCGCTGGGACACCATGATCGGCTGGACGACTGCCCGCTCGCAGTGGAGCACCGCGCTCTATCTCGAGCTGTAGTCTGCTGAAACGCCGGAGGGGCGGCCTGGCTACGGGCCGTCCTCCCTGGCTGGGTGCGTGCTGCTCACCGCCCCTCCGGCTCTTTTTTCACCCTTCTAAACAGAGGTTCCAAGATGAAGGTCAAGATTTGCGACGGTCTCTCGGTCCGCGAATACGAAGTTCCGGACGAAGAGCCCAAGAAGGCAGAAGAGGCCCCCGTCAAGGCGGCCGAAGATCCCGAAGTTTCCGAACTGAAGCCCAAGAAGAAGGCCAAAAAATGATCGCCGTGCGCGAAATCGTGACGGCCGCCTTCCGCAACATCGGGGAGACGATGGACGTCTCCGCCGTCGACGGCGACCTGGTCCTCCTGGGCATCCAGCACTTGAACGCGCTGATCGGCACGCTGAACCTCGAGCACTTTTTCGAGCAGAACCAGACGATCGTCGAGTACGTTCCGGCGGAACGGAAGCGCGTTTACATGGTCGGTCCCGCCCAGCCCGAAGGGCAGGAGCAGCCCGACATCGAGATGCCCCTCCCGGACTCGATCGTGGCGGCCTATTGGAACGCGGCCGTCAACGGCAAGCCGTTCGAGGTGCGCAAGTGCGGCATCCAGGACATCCTGCGCTTCTCCCTTCCGGTGGGCTCCACCAGCCTCCCCTCGTGGTTCTGCTACTCCTCCTCCGTCCCTCTCGGGGCGCTGCGCTTTAACTGCGACCTCCCTACGGACGGGAAGCTCCAGCTCGTCGTCCGCGTGAAGATCCCGAAGGTGGAGGACTTCAACGACCTGCTGCCCCTGGGCGACGAGTATCTGCCCGCCCTTCAGTACGGGCTCGCGTGGCTCCTCGCGGAGCAGCGCCAGTGCGAAGAGGGGACGATCGCGGCCCAGAAACGGGCCTACATGGCGGCCCATGATGCGATCACCGACCGCGGGCTCGACAACGACACCCCGCTCGGGGAGTGCCCGACGACCACCTACGGGTGGTGCGACATCTACAACGTCGGCGCCGCGCCTCCGAGGTTTTTCTGATGAAAAGCCTCTACGCCACCGACTTCTGCGCCGGGAGCTACGCTTACCGCTCCCGCGGCGTCTCCGTCCAGCGTTCCGTCAACCTCTACCCCGAGCGCATCGAGGCGACCGGCGGGAAGGTGCAGCAGACGCTGGTGGCTCTCCAAGGACTCCAGAATGCGTCCAGCGTCGCCGGGGTCTGTCACGGGCTTTACCAGTCCTCGACGGGCCCTGGCGGCATTTCTCGCCTTTGGGGCGTTTTCGGGCCGTCTTTGTACTGCTTCACGCAGAACGCGGACGGCACGCTCGACGCGGAGCTCTGCGGCACGGTGAACGACTCCAAGGCGGTCCTCGGGATCGCGGACAACGGGTTCGACCTGGTGGTCGCGGACGGCACGCCCGGCAAGCTGAAGCGGTGGGACCTCATGGCCCCCGTCGGCAGCGTCGGCACCACCTACCAGGAGATCACCCTTCCGCAGTACTCACACGACGGGTCCGACTACAACATCGCCCCCACGCAGGTCGTCTGCCTGGCGCAGCGCTTCGTGATCAACGGCGCCCAGGACGACCACGGGTTCGGGCTCCTCTTCTACTCCGAGCCTGCCTCCACCGACTTCGAGGACACCTCGAGCGGGGTGGGCGTGCTCAACTTTTTCAGCGCGGAGCAGTCCGCGGACAAAGTGGTCGCCCTTGCGGTCTGCGAGGGGAACCTCTGGATCTTCGGCCCCCGGAGCTACGAAATCTGGAGCCCGACCGACTCCGGGTTCCTCTCCTTCGTGGCCGGTTCGGCCGGGGAGTTCGGGGTGCAGTCCCAGCGCTCCGTCTGCGTGCTGGGCGACGCGATCTACTGGCTCGGGGCATCGAACGCCGGCTACAACGCCGTCTGGATGGCCCAGGGCGTTCCGTCTGCCCCCAAGCGCATCAGCACAAACGCCCTGGAGCACGAAATCGGCGCCTTCTCCGACCGCGGCGGCGCGATCGGCATGGCGTACTCCTTCGAGGGGCACCAGTTCTACTGCCTCACGTTCCCCGGCGACCGGCGGACGGTCTGCTACGACCGCTCGACGGAGGACTGGCACGAAAGGACCAGCCGCGACTACGCGCTCGGCGTGAACCGCGAATGGGGCCCCCGCTTCTGCGCGAACGGCTGGGGGAACGTCTACTTCGGGATGGACGACGAGGGGCTCTTCCGCCTCGACGACGGCCTCCGCGAGGACACCTACACCGACCCGGACGACGCCGACCGGCGGTTCCCCCTCTTCCTCCAGCGCGTCTCCCCGATCTATTGGGACGACGCCCGGAGCGTGGCCATTCGCGAGATGGTCCTCGACTGCGAAGTCGGCACCACCCCGAAGCTCGAGGGGCAGGGGCGCGTCCCGAAGGTTCTCCTCGAGGTCTCGACCGACGGGGGCAACACCTGGCGGGCCTGTCCGATGCGGACGCTGGGCGTCCAGGGCGACTACAAGCGCATCATCAAGTGGCGAAATCTGGGCGCGGGGCGCTCTTTCGTGGCCCGCGTCACGATTACCGAGCCCGTTCCGATGGTGATCTACGGCATCCGCCTCACCGTCGAAGAGCGGGGGATCTCATTCTAGGGGAGCGTTCTAGTTAGAAGTATGGGCCGCTCCATGAACACCGTGACCGAAGCGCTAGGCGAACACCTCCCGGACCGCGACGTCTGGAAGTCCTTTGTCTCCGGTCTCCTCGGCCCCCACGGCTGGACCACCACCCGCGTCACCGACGGCGCCAAGGTGGTCGGGACGGCCAAGTGGTACGTCTCGCCGTTCGCGGCCGTGGCGGTTTTCCGCATGGCCGACTGGCTGAACGGGTCCGCGATCGAGCTGCCCTTCAGCAGGACCGGCACCGCCTCCACCATTCGCCACGCCGGCGGGGTGGGGGTTCTCTTCAACGGCGGCACCCCCACGGCCTGGCCGGTCTCCGCTGGCGTCTCGACGACGACCATATCCGGCACCACCGGCGACCTGGTCGTTTTAACCCTCTTCTTTGCCGAGTCTTTCGGCGCGGAGGCCAAATGAGCTTTTTCGTCTCCCCCAACTCCAAGCTCCACAAGGCGAACCAGCGCCTTGAAGGGCTGAAAACCGACGCCACGAACCAGGCGTCCGAGATCGCCGGCGACTACGCCAAGATCTTGAGCCAGGGCGCGGGCGCCCAGGACATCGCGAACTATCGCGACGCGGTCGGCAGCATGGATACCACGGTCGACCCCTTCACCTACGACTGGGACGCGGCCGTGGCGAAGTTCCAGGACCCCACGGTGGACGCCCAGGTGGCGGCCGCCACGAAGGCGATCCAGGACTCCGCCGCGAACCGTGGCGGGCTCTTCAGCTCGGCCACCGGCAAGGCGATCAGCGACCGCGCCGGGCAGATCGCCCAGCAGGCGATCCAGGACGCTATGAAGATGGCGCTCCAGGACAAGCAGAGCGAGGCGAACATCTGGGGCCAGACGCAGAACCTCAAGCAGTCCGCGCAGCAGATGCAGCTGAACAACCTCGGCCAGCTTGCCGGCATGGGCCAGCAGGGCCTCTCCACGATGGCCCAGGGCACGGCGCAGGCGAAACAGTCGGCGTTCGACACGATCAACTCCGCGACTGGCCAGCAGATCAAGAACAACCTCGCCAAGCAGTCGGGCTGGGAGACGTTCATGGGCGGCGTCGGGGACCTCTTCGGCATGGGCGCGGACATCGCCAACATCTTCACCGGCGGCAAGAAGGCCTAGGAGAACAAGATGGCTTACCAGGTGAACTTCGACCCCGAACTCTTCATGACGGCCGGCGTCAAGGCCGACCAGCAGCGGATCGCGCCGTTCAAGCAGGGGAGCGCCAAGCTCTCCAGCGCCCTCACCGGCGTAGTCGACCGGATGCGCGAGAAGGAAGCCCAGCGCCTCTTCGAGGAGGACGTCCGGAACCGCGCCCAGTGGAAAAAGCTCAAGGACCAGCTCGCCAACCCCGAGTACGAGGAGTACGAGGACGAAATCGTGGTCCCGATCGATCAGCCGAAGGAAAAATTCAAAGTCCCCGAAGTGCCGACCCCTGCACTCGGGGCGCAAGACACCAGCGCCTCGCCCGGCCACTCGTCAGCTCTCCTTGGCTCTCGGGGTCCGGTTGACCTCCTCCCCGAGAGTGGCGAGGCGCTGGCAAGTCTTGCAGAGGCGGGGCAGGCGCATCATCCCGTCCCGACAGTCCGCGTGGAGAAGGTGAAAAAGACCCGCCAGAAGAAGGTGGACCTCCCCGCCAACTGGGAAGAGATGGACGCCCGGTATAGCCGCCCCCTCTCCGAGCAGTACGAAGAGATGGCCCACCAGTACCGCCTCCTCTCGCCCACGGCCTCCGCGGCCATGCAGCGCAGGGCGGAGCAGGAGCGCCAGATCGAGGCCCAGGCGGCCCGCGACGAGGCCCAGAGCGCTCTGCGGATCCGCGAGCAGGGCGGGATGCCCGAACTCCTGCCCCTCAAGGCGCAGCAGGGCGAGCTCCTCAAGCAGATCAACCACTACGACTCGATGCTCAAGGAGCCGATGGCCATGGAGTTCCGCGACCAGTACGTCTCCGCGAAGCAGGAGGCCGAGGCCGCCCTGGCGAAGGTCAACGCGGAGATCATGGCGAAGATGGGCATCCAGCCCGAGGCAGTTTCCGAGGAGCAGGCCGAAGGCGCCAAGAGCGCCGACCGCTCCGCCCAGCTGGCCCTCTTCGACATCCGGAACGCCACCAGCCGCGAAGAGATCGAGAACATCCTCAAGAACCTGCCCGAGGGCACCTCGGCGGCCTTGAAGTCGGTCCTCCGGAAGGAAGCGGACGCCAGGATCGGGACCCTCCGCAAGCTCTCCGTCGACGACGTGAAGGCCATGAAGGAAGAGGTCGAGACCGTCGAAAAGTACTTCAAGGGCATTGACACCGCCGCCCCGAAGGTGCGCCAGCAGGCGACCGAAGCGCAGCGCGTTTTCGGCAAGTTCTCCAAGGCGCCCAAGTCGTTCGGGGAGGCCAAGCAGAACCTCGAGGCCGCGGCGCGAGTTCTCGCCCAGCGAATCGAGGAAGAGACCGGCAAGTCGCTGAACGTGGAAGGCGTGCTGACCGGGCTCCTCAAGCTGAACCTCGGCGCCGGCGAAATCACGGCGGACACCTACAACACCGCCATGCAGACGATGGCCGAGCAGCTGACGGGCCTTATCCAGGGCCACAACGCGAACGTCACGAAGGCCCTCACGGCCATTGTCGGCACCGACGAGGCCCCGATCAGCAACCCCGGCATGATGAACGACGTGGCCCGGAACTACGCCGGGAAGCTCACGGTCGGCGTCCCGAGCCTCACGTTCGGGCGGTACGAAGGCGGCCCGCTGATCGAGGGCGGAACCAAAAAGAAGGACCCGCCGCCGACTCCTCCGGGGGCGCAGCCCTCCTTCGAGCAGGAAGTGAACGAAGCGTAAGAGGTGAAAATGCTCAAAGAAGAAGTTAGGCGGATGCTCGAACTCACCGGCGCGAACCCCAAGGCGGTCCTCGCGCTGGCCGAGAAGCGCGGCTACAACCGCGACGAAGTCAAGGCCACGATGCTCGAAATCAACCTCGAGGACCCTGCCTTCATTGAAAACCTGCGGAGCCCCGTGCAGCAGGACCGGACCGCGACCGCGGACCCGGCGCTGGAACGGAAGCTCCAGGCCCAGGAGGCCGGTCGGCGCGTAGCCGCCCAGCAGCAGTACGGCAACGTGCACAAGCAGTTCCCGCAGTTCACCGAGGCGCTGACGGCCAAGTCCGGCGTCGGCCCCGCCGTGGGTGGCCTCCTCGCTGACGTCACCAGCTGGCCCGGCCGCGCCACCGTCGGCGCGATCGGCGCGGGCCTCGAGGGCTGGGGCGACGCTCTCGACGTTGACTACCTCCGCCGCCTCCCCTCTACCGACATGGACAACCCCGAAGGCATCGGGAACGACAACTCCTCTATTTTCGCGTTCACCGGCGCCCCGGCCAAGCTCGGCACCAAGGCCGCCGCGAAGGTCCTCCCCGGGCTCGCCAAGAAGGTCGCCGCGGGCACCGCCACGAAGGGCGAGAAGGCCGCGCTCAAGGCCGCGCTCAAGGCCGCCGCGAAGGGTGCCGAGTACGGCTCCGACTTCGGGGCCTCCTATCTCATGAATAGCCTCCTCGACAACGACGAGATCGGCGCGGCCGAGTCCGCTGCCGGGACCGGCGCCGGGATGGGCATCGACCTCCTCGGCGCGGGCCTCAAGCGCGGGAAGTTCGGGAAGCTGCTGCACCCGTTCTCGCCGCCCGGCGTGGAGCAGACCGAAAAGGCGGTCCACAACCTCGGCAAGAAGGCCGAGGACAAGGGCGTCGAAACCGCGAGCTCCTGGATGCGGCCCACGAAGTCGCAGGACATGAAGGCGGGCGGCCTCGACGCCAGGACCCTCCTCGAGGACGCCCCGGACGGCTCCAAGAGCGCGATCCAGCCCGGCGCGACCCAGATGGACGTGAAGGACAAAATCGACGACATCGTGCAGAAGATGCACGAGCAGCGCGGCGAGCTCTGGAAGCAGGTCGACCAGCAGTTCGAGGACGGCGGGCCGATCTACACCGTCAAGCCCGACGGCTCGCAGCCCATGCCGGTCAATATGGACGACGTGGGCCAGGAGTACGTGGACTTGGTCTCGAAGGACGTGGGAAACGGCAAGCTCTTCAGCGTCGGGGCCCAAAAGAGGGCCGACAAATTCTGGGCGGACCGCGCCCAGGACGCCGAGGACTACGCCACCGGCGCCGGCATTTTCGGCAACGAGCAGCCCCACTGGCGGGCCCGCGTCAAGAACGCGGACGGGTCGTTCACCTACTACCGCGACCCGAAGGACATCCCGATGGGCGTCCCGGCCGAGTACGGGCTCTACATCTCGCCCCACCAGCTCCAGAAGCAGTCGCAGGACGTCTACGACCAGTACGTCCGCAACGCGAACGCTAGGTTCAAGCGGATGGAGGGCATCACCCCGACCGACATCTCCGCGAACCGCGCCTACGACGCTATGAGCCATTCGATCGCCAACACGACCGACGACTTCGGCGCGAGCGCCGTGCCCGGCTACTTCGCCACTCGGCAGAACTACGCGAAGTGGCTCCCCTGGATGCACGCGGCCGCGGACAAGTCCCGCGAATGGACGACGGACTTCTTTGGTAACCTCTCGAAGAAGCAGGAGCCGCTGCGCCGCCGCGTGACTAACTACGTGGCCGAGCACACGCTCCCCATGCTCCGCAACGGCGTCACCCCCGGCAAGGCTCGCCAGCTCTACGACGTGGGCAAGAAGCTCCAGCAGTTCAAGGTGCCCGAGTCGCCGTTCGGCATGGGCGCCCGCGCCGCCTCCGAGGTCGGCACCCGCGGCCAGTTCGGGGTCTCCGGCGTTCAGCCTATGAGCATGGACGAGCTGAACCAGCTCCTCTACGACGAGTACGGCATCCTTCCCCCGCAGGAGTAGCAGATGGAGACGATCGAGTTCAACGCCTGCCCCCTCGGGCCGTTCTTTGACCTTGACGGGAAGCCGGTGGCCGGTGGCCGCCTTTGGCTCCTCGACTCCGCGACCAGCGTCCCCGAGTCGGCCTACACCGACCGCGCCGGAACCGTGGCCTCCGAGAACCCCGCCCCGCTGGGCGGAGACGGCTGCCTCGAGCAGCAGCTCTGGCTCCGCAAGGGCGTGAGCTACGCCATGCGCCTCTACAAGCCCACCAGCGCGTCCAGCGTCTACGACCCGGGCGACTTCCCGAACGCGGACTGGAGCCTTGTGCGCACGTGGGTCCAGGAGTCCGACGAGGACGCGCCCACGTCCGCCGTGGTCACGGTCGACACGATCGCGGACCTCAAGGCGCTGGACCCCTCGACGGTGGACGGGATGGCTGTCGAGGTGCTCGGCTACTACGCCAAGGGCGACTGCGCGGCCCGGACCTACCTCTGGACCGCCGGGGCCTATTCCGACGCCGACAACGGCGCGGTCGTGGGTTCGCCGGCCTACTCCGGGACGGACGCTTGGGTGCTCGCCAGCGCCACCGGCGACGACATCAGCAGCGCCGTCTGGGGCGACGTGGTCGGGCAGGCCGACAACTCCTTCCCCTCGATCGCCGCGACCGCCGCGAACTGGTGCGCCTCGAACGGCAAGAGGCTGGTCCTCGAGCCCGGGGTGCGCAAGGTGAACGGCGCCTCGATCTCCTTCTCCTGCCCCGTGATCCTCGAGGACGGGTTCCGGATGGCGGTTCTCGACTCCGGGACCGTGACCCTCACGTTCAGCGGCGACAACACCGAAATTCGGCCCACGTCCAACCTCCTCTACGGGCTGGGCGGGACGGTGAACGTCCAGACGCTCGGCGCGTTCCGCGGGGTGCTCCACTCCAACCTCGTCGAATGGTCTATTCCGGCCGTTTTCAGCGATTGGACGACCATTGCCCTCGACGGGAACGTGAACCCCGCCGCGAACACCACGATCCCCGTCCTCGACGCGAACGGCTACACGATCACCGGCGGGGACACCACCTTCGTCGTCGGCAAGATCCTCCGCGAGCCCGGCGACGCCGCGGCCGTGGACTCCTCCGGGGCGACGATCTACATCACCTCCGACTTCCGCGCCTCCGACCTCACGGCGGCCGCTTTTGCCGCTCTTGCGGCTCCGGACGTGAAGATCACGGTCGACGCGGACCGCGCCCTCTCCGGGACGGTCTCCTGGCCCGGCGCGACGCTGGAAACCGCCGGCGGCAAGCTCTCCGGGTATACCAAGCTCACCGTCGGGAACATCATCGGCCAGAAGGCCGTTTTCTCCGCGAACAACGTGGAGTGCGCCGGTGGCCTCCGGGTCTGGCACTTCGCCACGCTGGACGGCACCGCGCTCAATTCGATGCTCGGTTCCTCCCGCGGCGTGGTCGACGGCGAGGGCGCGACGTTCACGATGAACGGCCTCGAGTCCATTCCCGGCGGGACGTTTAAGAACGTCCGGATCACCGGGACCGGGGCTATTTTGGTTGACAGCCGCGCGATCCGGTTTATCTCCTCGAACATCAAGGCCGCCTCGTTTACCTTCTGCTACGCCGGCGGCGACTACACGCTCGAGCTGATCGACTCCAGCCTAAAGACCACCTCCTCCGCTCTGATCCTCGGGGAGGGGACGACGTGCTGGCTGCGGAACTCCACGGTCGACGTCGTCCAGTGGTCGCCGTCCTACGCGGCCAACTACCAGCAGATGCTCGACGCGGAGGGCTGTTGCTTCCCCGGCGCCATTTGCCCCGGGAACGGCTCGGTCCGCCTGGTGAACTGCCGATTTGACACGGTGGTGAAGCTCACCGGCACTTGCTCGGACGTTATGATCAAGGGCTGCCATAGCACGGTCTCCTCCGGGAACGTGCTCGACTACTCGGTGCCGACGGACACGCCGCCGGGCAACTTCACCGACATCACCGGCGAGGTGGACATCTCCGGCAACACCCCCTGCCCGGTCCACGACGGCTCGGACGGGTTCGACGCGACCGCGCCCCGCTGGCCGCAGACGGAAGGCGACATCGCCACGACCACCGGCAGCGGCGTCACCTCCTTCAACACGTCCTGGGGCGTTTTCGTGGCTCGCCCGGCGGGCGGTGGTGGCCAGATCATGGCCCACGGCTGCGGCCAGTGCGGCTCCAACACGCTCGGCGCCGTGGAAGGGCACGTCGCCTCCGCGGTGACCTCCAGCGGTCTCGAGATCAACGGCTCCTCCAGCTTCGGGACGGAGACGAAGTACATCCAATTCAAGCTCTTTAAGTAGGTAGACCATGCCCACATCGCACGCCTATCCTCCCTACATCGAAGGCATCATTTTCGACGCCACCGGCAAGCCCGCAGCGGGCGGCACGGTGGAGGCCTACGTGGCCGGGTCGTCGGTTCCGACTCCTCTCTGGTCCACCTCGGAGCCCGCAACCTCGCTGGGCCCGGTGGTGACGATTGACGGCGCGGGCCGGGCGGCGTTCCGGCTGCGGGAGGGCTACGCCTACAAGCTCCGGGCGAAGGACGCGGACGGCGCTCTCATTTGGGAGCGCGACAACGTGAAGTGCCCGCTCGACGGTGGCGGGGTGAACATCCCGAACCCGATGGAGAGCACGGGCGACATGATCGTCGGGGGCACCGACGGGCAGCCCGAGCGGCTCGCGCCCGGTGACGAGGGCGACGCGCTCCAGATTGTCTCCGGGGTTCCGACCTACGCGCCGGTGACCGGAGACCACAAGGTTCTCGGGGCCTCTGGCGACAACTCCCCGGACTACCTCGACCAGAAGCTGATAGCGCTGGCGCCCCTCTCGAAGGACGTGCTAAACGCGGCCGGGAACAAGATGGTCCGGCTCCAGCTGACGAAGGGCACCGACGGCCAGGCGCTGAAAACCTACACCGACGGCGGCCAGCTGAAGGTCGGCTGGCGCGACGACGAGGACGGGAAGGTCTCCGTTGACGGCACGGACACGCCCGGCTACCTGGAGGACAAAGTCACCGCGGGGACGGGGGTCGCGATTACGAAGTCGTCCGGCCAGCTGGTCGTCTCCGCGACGGGCGCGGACACGAACGAAGTCAAAACCTCCGCGTCCGACGACCACCCCGGCTACCTGCAAAGCAAGGTTTTGGCGGGCGACCTTATCCGCGTGGACAAGGAACAGACGCCGGACGGGGACGGCGGATATGAGGAAAACCTCCGCGTCCACCTCAAGGCGAACGGGGTCACGGCTGGATACGTCCCGACCGCCGACGGCTCCGACGGCGTGGCGTGGGCGGCCCCGGCCACCCAGCCCGGCGACCACCACGTCGTCGTGACCAACGCGGACGCCTCCGCTGGCACGCTGGCGGACAAGCTCGTCGCGGGTAGCAACGTGACGCTGACGCCCGTCACCGACGGCGACGGCGTGCAAACGCTCGAGATTGCGGCCACGGGCGGCGGGGGAGGGGGTTCCGGCACCCTGCGACAGACGATTTTCAGACCCTACCTATTCAAGACCCGTAGCGTTTCTATTAGCTATGCCTGGGTTTTTTTCGTTTTCCCAGAGACAGAATATATTGACGGGTTTGAAACGATTTTCTCGTCCGACAAAACGACTATTCCTTCGCCGTTTGACTGCGCGATTTTTGAAGGGAACGTTCGTAGCACAGCTACAAAAATTTCCGGTGCTAGCACAAAATACTTCCGCTCATCTATGAGCTATTTCCGAGTCTTTGGTGGCACGTTTAATACTCCGGTGCACATTGACCCTACAAAGGGCCATTGGGTTTACCTACTGACGGGGCCGTTCGGTGGCGCGTATTTCGCAGAGCAAATCTACGGGACGGTCACTAGCTCTACCGACACAATCGGCTCAATGTCGAACGCGGCGTCAATCCCAAATACACTCGGCTCTATTAACGATAGTGACGGCATTATGCCCGCGTTTACTCTCATCGGGCATAACTAGCCACGGGAGGCGCTATGGATTTGTCGGCTCTGTCTCCCTATCTCGGCCCGCTCGGCTTCGCCGCGCTACTCGCGCTCTACGGCCTCGCTAGTCTCGCCAAATCGAACCGCGACGCGCAACGCGACAACGCTGAGCTATTCGCCCGTCTGCGCTCCGTGGAGGAGCGGCTGACGCGCGTGGAGGCGGACGTGCAGTGGATCCGCGGCGCGCTGGAGAAGCTGGAGGGCGCGAAGTGAACGAGCGCGAATACCTCGCGGCGACGCTATGGACGCCGGCCGAATGGGGGCGCGACCGCGACGGGGATTGGAAAACCGCCGTGAGGATCGGCGCGCCGACAAAGGCGGGGGACGTTGGAGGGCGCGAAGTGAAAACGGCGGCGGCTCCGGCCAAGCGCAGGCATCCCCATCGCCGACGCGCTCGGGCGTGTGCTACGGGAGCCGTCGCCCGCCTCCTCCGCTCCCGAAAACTGACCGCCGAGGAGCGCTGCGAAATCGCGCTCTTCCACTACCTCAAAACGGGGGAGATGCTATGAAGGTTCGCAGCGTCGAGGCCTCGGCCCCGCTCCTCCGCAAGCTACCGAGCGGAGACAAGTGGGAATACGCCGCCGATTGGGTTGCGGCGATAGTGCTCAAAGGCGAGGGCGTCCTCCGCGTCGGCATCAAGCGCGGATACTGGACTGACCTCGCCTCGGTGCCCCGTGCCCTGCGCGGGGCCTTTGACAACGGGAGCGGCGACTTCGGCGTGCTGATTGCCTCGCAGGTGCACGATATGCTCTACTCCACGCACTGGACGAGCAAGGACTTCGCCGACGAGCTCTTCCACGCGCTCCTGCTACACTACGGCGTCGGCTCCTTCAAGGCGTGGTGCTATTTCAAGGCCGTGGCGTGGTTCGGAGACTCCGCCTGGGAGGCCACCGAAAACGACCTCAACGGCGACCGCGAATTGTGCAAGTTCGAGTGGCTGGCTAAATGAGCGGGCAGTCGTCGAGCCACGCCAGCAGCTCCGCGTACCTCTTCCGGATAGCCGCGAACCGCTCCGCCTCCCGCCCCGCCTGCGAATACCGCGACCGCGTGAACGCCATATCCACGTGCCCCAGGTTGTCCGCCACCACGTCAATCGAGTACCGCCCCGCCCGCCTCCAGTTCGACGCGGCCGAGTGACGCAACCGGTGCGCCGCGCATCCGAACCGGCGGAGACTCTTGTCGAGCTCCACGGCCAAGTCCTCCACCGGCCGAAACACCAGCCCGGCCGCCTTGAGCCTCTTCCCGACCGCCTCGGGGAGCGGGGCCTTCCGCTTCGCCGCCTCCGTTTTCCCCTTCGGGATCTGCACAAACCCGTCGGCCGGGTGCCAGTCCGCCGGGCGGCTCGCCTGGAGTTCGCCCGCCCGCATCCCCGTCACCAGCAGCGCCACCGCCACGTGCAGCGCCCAGTGGTCCGGGAGCGCCGCCAGCCCCTCCAGCACGCGCCGCTGCTCTTCGTCCGTCAAGGCCTCCACCTTCTTACGGGTTCCGACGATCGCGACCCCGTCCGCCTGGTCCCCGAACTCCACCAGCCGCCGCGACTTCGCCAGGTGCAGCGCGTCCCGCAGACACCCCACCTCAAACCGCATCACCCGTGCCGACATGGCCACCTTGCGGCCGTCCGCCCGGTGCGCTGCCCGCCACGCGGCGTAGGCCTGGCACTGCTCGGCCGTGAGGTCGTCGGAGAGGCGCACGCCCAGGTCCTCGGCCCACGCCTTGAACGTCTCCGCGGTTTTCCGCAGCGTCTCCAGCATCCCGGGGCGCCGGGAGGCCTCCGCCTGGACGAGCCACGCGTCGACCACCTCCGCGAACGTGGCCGAGCTCGACATGGCGCTGCGTAGTCCGGGAGCGCTGGACCGGATCACGGCCAGCCACTCGCGCCGGGGGAGCCGCAGGAGCTCGCGGACCATGGCCCCGAGCCGCTCCGGGGTGAGCACCTTCGCCTCCGCCTCGGAGAGCGCGGCGAGCATCACGTCGTGGGCCTCGAGCGCCCGGTCGAGGGTTGCGGGCTCGACGCGGTACCAAACCCGCCGGCCCTTCTCGCGCCAGACTACCCTCGCCGACTCCTTTTCGATCCACGCCATAGCGTCTCCTGCCGGTGGACAAATCGTGGCATTTTCTGTTTTAAACCCCCTTCAAACCGCCCGATTGCGGTCAAGTCGGAAGTTTTGGAAAGTGCCCCGAGCTCCTTCTTTTTCTGCGTTTCCGGTCTAAATTGGCCGTTTTTCTCTATTTTCCCCTAATGCCGAGAGAGGGACTTGAACCCTCACGCCCTTGCGGGCAGCGGATTTTGAGGCCGTTGCTTGCCTGGTTTTTCGGCTGAAATCGCCGGTCCGCCGTTTTTCTGCGGACGGATCGTGGCTTTTAGGTTTTCAGCTGCACCAGCTTTATCAGCAGCGCCGTCCCCGGAGGGGGGAACGGCGACTAGGCTGGCGAGCATCTCGAGACGGGTCACGCGGGCGACCAGGTCGAGCAGCTCCTTCCCCGCCGGCGCGGGGTTCTCGCCGTCGACGAGCATGGGCCCGTCTCCGGTGACGTACCAGTTCAAGTTCAGCCCGAGCCGCGCCAGCTTCTCCAGCCGTTCAACGGTCGGGAAGGATGCGCCCTTCTCGTACTGGGTAAGGGTTCCGGACGTGATGCCGAGCGCCTCTGCGAACTTTATGCCGTTCAGGCCCAAATGCCGCCTGAACGTGGCGAGGCGTTCTCCTCGTTTTTCGCTCATTTTGGGCCTCTCAAAAAAATGCGACTTTTTTTTCGTCGCTTCAAAAATTTTTTGCTACCTTCAAAACAACGACACCAACAACACCACCAACAACAACGGACGCACAAAATGCAAAACCTCACCGCAAAAGTCAACGGCACAAACGGGCCGGACGCCGAAGCGGTCAACCTTCAGCGCCCCGCGGCGTACTGGGCCGACCTGCTCGACCACGCCGCCAAGCTGCTCGGCGTCGAGATCGAGCCCGGCCGGTACGCCCCCGCCCACGTCCGCGACATGGCCAAGGGCGCCCGGATCTACCCCCGCTCGATCGCCAGCGCCGTCCGCGCCCTCTACCTCAAGGACATAGCCGCCAAGGAGGCCCAAAATGCGTGACATCGCCTACTTCTACGGACGCGAACACCACCGCGAGGGCTGGTACTGGGTGCCCACCGTGGGCGAGGACCCCACCGCCGAGGCCCGTCGCCTCACCCGCCGCGACAACATCGCCTGGGGCATCACGTTCGCCATGGCGCTCGCGATCTGGGCCGCCGCGATCATTAAAGAGGCGCTCGCATGATCGACGAGCTCCGCCAAATGGTCGCGATCACCAGTGCCGACCGCCTCTGGGTGCCCCAGCGCGAGTTCGCCGCGTTCCACGGGCTCTCCCCCGAGACGATCCGCCGGCGCGAGCGCATGGGCGACATCCCCGCCTGCTACAAGCGCGGGAACCGCAAGGGGCTCCGGTACTGGCGCTTTTACGATCCCTTCAACCACCGCTGCCTGCTGGGCATCGAGCCCGCGACGGAGGGCAAGTGAACGACGCAGAATGGCGGCGAGTCAAGGAGCGCCTGCTGCTGCCACAGAAGCAGCGGCCGGGCGCCTACCTGGACGAGCTGCGACGCCGTGCAGAGGCCGAAAGGGAGAAGGCCGAACGCAAGGTCGACAAACAGATGGATCTCTTCAACACCTAGCCAAAAATGGAGGTCAACCATGGCTAATGAAACAAGGGAGCTGACGAACTCGATGCGGTCGAAGTTCGCGGCCTGCCACCGGGCGTACAAGATCGCCTACGTGGATATGATCCGACCGCTCAAGACCTCGGACGCGCTCGCGTTCGGGACGGCCATGCACGCGCTGCTGGAGCTCTACTGGAGCCCCGCCGGCCACGACAAGGACGCCGCGGACGCCGTGCTCGCCCGCGTCGAGGACCGCTACCAGCGCGAGACGCTCTTCGCGCTCTACTGCGGCTACATCGACCGCTGGTACCAGGGCGACGCCGAGCTCCAGAAGATCGCCGTCGAGTCCCGCTTCGACGTGCCGCTGATGAACCCCGAGACCGGCGGCGTCTCCAAGACCTGGCACCTCTCCGGCAAGATCGACGCGATCGCCGCGAACAAGGCCGGGCAGCCCTTCATCGTCGAGCACAAGACCACCTCGCAGGACATCGGGCCCGGCTCCGACTACTGGCGCAAGCTGCCGATCGACGGCCAGGTCTCCGGCTACTACTGCGGCGCCCAGGCCCTCGGCTACGACGTCAAGGAGTGCCTCTACGACGTGATCCGCAAGCCCGCCCTCAAGCCCTACAAGGCGACCCCGGCGGACAAGCTGAAGTACAACAAGGACGGCAGCCTCTCCAAGCTCTGCCGGCTCGAGGACGAGACCCCCGAGGAGTACGGCAAGCGCGTCCGCGAGGACATCGCCGCCCGCCCCGACTACTACTTCGCCCGGCTCACCGTGGCCCGCAGCGAAAACGACCTGGTCGACTACCTCTACGACGTCTGGGCCGTTGGCCGCGAGATCGCGGAGGCCGAGCACGCGGGCCGGTTCTCCCGGAACCCGAACTCCTGCAGCCTCTTCGGCGGCTGCGAATACTTCGACGTCTGCACGGGCTGCGCCAGCCTCACCGATACCACGCGCTTCCAGAAGCTGGAAACGCCGAACCCCGAACTCGCCAACTAGGAGAAAACAGAAAATGAGCAGCATTTTCGACAAAATCAAGAAGGGCCCCACGGCCAAGCCCCTGCGCATGATGATCGTCGGCGTGGAGGGCGTGGGCAAGTCCACCGCCGGCGCCGCCATGCCGAACCCCGTTTTCCTCTGCGGGGAGGACGGGCTGGTCGGTCCGCAGTTCGCGGAGACCGCCCACTTCACCCCCGCCACCTGGTCGGACGTGATGCAGTTCATCGACGAGCTGATCGCGGACCGCCACGGGTTCGAGTCGGTGGTGATCGACACCCTCGACTGGCTGGAGCCCCTGCTCTACGCCCACGTGGTCGCCGCGGCCAAAAAGCCGGACATCCGCAACATCGAGGACTTCGGCTACGGCCGCGGCTACATGGTGGCCCAGGCCGAGGCCCGGCTCCTCCTGGCCAAGCTGGACCAGCTGAACGCCGCCGGCATGGCCGTCCTCATTCTGGCCCACTGCCAGGTCCGGACGTTCCACAACCCCGCCGGCGAGGACTACGACCGGTACGAGCCCAAGGTGAACGCCAAGATCGCGGGCCTCTTCCGCGAATGGTGCGACGCCGTGCTCTTCGCCCAGTTCGACCAGTACACCGCCAAGGACGGGAACAAGGTCAAGGCCTACGGCGGGCAGAACCGCGTCGTCCACACGGTCCACTCGGCCGCCTGGGACGCCAAGAACCGCTACGGGCTCCCCGAGATCCTGCCGCTGGACATGGCGGCGATCCTCGAGGCGATCAAGTCGGGCCAGCCGGTGGACCTCGGCACCCTCAAGAACCAGCTCGAGGGGCTGATCGCCCAGATGCCCGAAGGCGAGAAGCGCGAGAAGGCGACCGCCTGGGTCCGCGCCGGGAAGTTCACCGCCCAGCAGCTCGCCGTGATGATCAACAAGGTGAAGTTCGAGATCTCCAACATCAACCAGGAGGGCTAAAAAATGGCCTACTACGAAGGAAAGATCCAGTCTCACGCGCTGGGCGAGTCGAAGGAAAACCACACGCCGTCCGTCCGCCTCAAGGTGGACGCCGTGCTGGACCAGGACACCGGGAACCCCGTCTCCAAGCAGTTCTGGGTGGACCTCTGGCTCACCGACAAGGCGATCCAGCGGACCGCCGAGACGCTGCGCTCGCTCGGGTTCCAGGGCTCCAGCTTCGCGGAGCTGAACTTCGGCCAGGACCTGGTCGGGGCGCCCTGCGAACTGGTCACCCAGTACGAGCAGTACAACGGCCAGGACATCGAGCGCGTGAAGTACGTGAACGCGCCCGGCAGCTACGCGAACCGCGGGATCAAGGCCTGCGACGAGGGCACCGCCAAGCGGATCGCCCAGCGCTACGACGCGATCCTCCGCAACACCCGCGCCGCGGCCTCCAACGGCCCCGCCCCGGCGGCCCGCCCGGTCAACCCGCGCCCGGTCAACACCCGCCCCGCGGCCCAGCAGCTCCCCCCGCCGCCCTCGGCTGACGACTACCTCCAGCCCTCCGGCCCGGACGATCTGCCGTTCTAGGAGGCGCAAAATGAGCAGCAACGAAGTGAACGGCAACACCCACAACGCCGCGGACGAGCTGATCGACGTCGGCGTCTGGGGCCCCACGCAGATCCAGCAGGCTGCCGACGAGCAGCTGGCGAACCAGCTCTCGACGCTCCACCGGCGGCTGATCAAGGTCTGCCACTGGATCATGGCGGACCACCCCGACCCGTGCTCGACGCTCTACTACCAGGCGACGGCCATGCTGAAGGAGCTGGAGGGGCTGGGCGTCCGGGTCGGGACGATCTGCGCCCGGCTCAAGGTTGCGAATTCGCAACCTAAAAAACTCAACCCCGACAAGGAGGCCTAGAATGGTCTGGACGGACGAACTGGTGGCCGAGAAGAGCCCGGAGGAGCTGGTCGAGATGCAGCTCCAGGAGTGGGCCCAGACGGACGCCGCGCTCGCGGAGAAGCTGGACCTCGCGAAGATCGGGGACTGCTGGGACTGGATCACGGACGAGGTCCGGAAGCAGTCGCCGGGGAAGTCGGCGGCGGTCTGGCACGGCAAGATTTTCCGCATGGCGCGGGACTACTTCGTGGACGGCGTGGCCGCCTCTAGCGCCGCGAGCGCCCGGGCCCCCGAGCCGAAGCGCAAGCCCCGCAAGAAGCACGCGCCCCGCGACCTCGACGACCCGAAGGCCCAGGAGCCCGCCCCGGCTCCCGAACCCGAACCGGCTCCGGCCCCCGTGGCCACCGCCACCCCGGCACCGCAGCCCGCGCTCCAGCAGCTCGACCTCTTCGCGGAGGCGCAAGCATGAAAACCAACTTCGACGTCTGGCGCGACCAGCTCACGCCGGAAAAGGCGTGGGGCGTCATTCGCCTTTGCAGCTACTGCCCTGCGCTCTCTGTATGCGAGAAGATGGAGGACAACGAGGATTGGACGTGCGGACGCGCGTTTGGCGCGTGGGCGAACGCGCCCGCGAAGGAGGAGGACTAAATGGAGGAGCAACTAGACCTCTTCGGCAACGAGCCGCGCCACCGCAACGAAAAGGCGGAGCGGATAGAGGCGGCACGCGACGCCGCCCCCGAAAACGTCGCGCTCCTCTACACTTGCACGGCGTGCGGGAATAGCACCGGCGGCCACTTCTTTATGGAGATTGACGACGCCAAAAAGTTCTGCGCCGACGATAGGAGCCGCGGCGTCCTCCACGGCACCCCGTGGGCGTTCTTTTGGACTTCGCTCAAAAACTACTGCGGCAACTATTGGGACTTGACCCTCCACGGCGTGGACTTCTCCAAGTTCTGCGACAACGGGACGCGGGACGAACTTTGCGACAAAATCGGCGTTCACCCGCTGAACCCTTTGCGCGTCTTTGACGATTTGGAACGGGGCGGTATCGCCGTCAAGCGGCCTCCGCTCCTCAACCTCAACCCCCGCTATTTGGAGGCCACGAAATGACCAAGCGTGAAATCTGCGAACGGCTGATAAATATCCACAATCGCCTCTTCCACGAGTATGCGATGGCGGACGGGATGGAAGACATTGACGTGGAGGAGATTGGCAAAGACATCGGCTATCTGATCCTCGACCTCGCCGCGCCGGAGGAGGAGCCCAAGCACGAAACGCCGGAAGCGGAGAAGAAGCGCACTGTTTGGGACGATTGGGTGAAGGGATTGAGCGAACATCTCGCCGCCGAATGGCTCAAGACGCCCAACGCCGAGCCCGATCGCGGGGAGGGGGAGAAGTGATGCGGTTCTCGATCCCCTATAACAACCAGGTCGCCTTGACCGGGCTGGTCGCGGAGAAACCCGTCGACAAAGAGGTTTTCGTCTACTTCAAGCTCCGCATCGAGCAGGAAGTCGAGACGGACGCCGGCTGGGTCACGAAGTGCCCGAAGTTCACGATCATCGGCCAAGGGGAAGCGGCCGACCAGATCGCGGGCCTCCAGAGCGGGGACTGCGTCGCCGTGGACGGGCACCTGACCACGTACTTCAAAGAGAGTCTTTGCACGTGGCTCCAGGGCATCGCCGCCGACCACGTCGAACTGCTCGCCAAGAAGGGCGAGAAGTGGAACCTATAAGGAGGTCTAGAATGGGACGCGGAAAGACTCTTCGATACGCGGACGAGGCGGAGATGGCGCTCGTCAGCGAGATTTGCGAACTTCGCATCCGCGAGCGGCAGATCGTCGGGAAGCTGCTGGAGCGCTACACCCACGACCAGCTCGCCAACAGGCTCAAGGTCGAATATCAGCGCCGGCGGACGGCGCTCGAAACCGGGGAGCCGCCCAAGAGGCAGTGGACGCGGTCCGAGATCGCGACGCTCGCCGGGTGCGCTCTCGACCCCCGGGCCGACAAACACACCCTCTTCCGCAAGCTCTTCGGCAAGCGCAGCCTCGAGAGCTGCGACCGGCACCTCTACCAGTTCCGCGCTATGAAGCGCTCCGAGGTTGAGGCGATCGCGAACGGCTCGGAGGTTGCGTGATGCACTACTTCGACCGCATCCAGCGCGTCCGTCTGCTGCGGGGCAAGCTCTGCCGCGAGGTCTCCGCGGTCTCGCGGAACGGCGCCTTCGGGCAGTTCGCGGTTTTCCGGGAATGGGAGGACGGGCTCCGCGAGTCCCGGAACCTCTACTTCGCCCCGGTGGCCGGGTGGCTCCTCCAGGCGCCAGAGGACATCGTGGACGGGCGGCGCTTCGGGCTCGATGCCTGGATGCCGGACGGCCCGCGCAACGACGTCTGCCAGGACCGGCTCGGGGAGTCGGACCTCGAGACGATCGAGGCTGCCGTGCCTGCGTTCCGGTGGTGCCTGCGGAAGGCCGTGGACCGCGGCTACAACGGCGCGGAGGTTTTCGCGCTTCTGCGGCAGTTCCAGCGCGACCCCAAGGTCGAGCTCCTGGTGGCTGCCGGGTTCAAGTCGCTGGCGCTCTCCAAGGCGTTCCTGCGGCTCTCGGGAGCCATGCAGCGGAAGGTGGTGGAGTTCTGCCGGGCGAACGGCGACCAGGGGCTCGGGCTGGCCGTGGAGTGTCTCAAGAACGGCATCGGGCCTATCCAGTGGCACCTCTGGAAGGCCTACGGGCCGCGGCTGAAGTGGCCGGACTTCCGGTACGTCCACGAGAACGCCGTGCCGGTCTACGAGTACGAGGAGTACGTCTCGGCCGCCCGGTCTGTCGGGAAGGACCTCGAGGACCCCTACTGGCGTCACCCGAGCGACTTCCGGGCCCGGCGGCTCACGGTGGAGCGCATTATCCGGAACCGGAAGGCCGCGGCCACGCGGGCGAAGCGCGAGACGTTGCGGAAGATCGGGGAGCGGTTCAAAACGGCCGCGGAGGGGTTGATCGACGTCTGGGTGCCGACGACCTACGCGGAGTTCAAGGAACACGCGAAGGCGCTGCACCAGTGCTTGATCGACATGGACTACCCGGAGAAGGTGATCAAGGGCGAGTGCGTGCTGGTATTCATGCGGACGGACGGCGCCCACGTGGCGACGGCCGAGCTGAAGCCGAAGGGGAAGAGCTGGCGCGTGGGCCAGTTCTACGGGGACGAGGACAAAGAGAACTACTTGGTCGGGCCTGCGGAGCGTTCTGCGCTCAAGAAGTGGGCCCGGGTGAACAAACTCAAACTAACTGCCGCCTAGGAGGTCAAAAGATGAAGGAGAAAACGCATATCTGGATGCGCCCGATCTGGGGCGCCGACTACTCGGAATATCTGGCCAAGCGGGCGGAGAGCATGGTGCCGGGGCGGATCCGGATGCGGTTCTTGCCGCGGAAGGTTCTCGAGGGGCGTCTGTACAAGGTCCACCGGATCACGTCCATTCTGCACTCGCTGAAGCTGTCGCTCGAGTACACGCCCTGGTACCACCAGGGGGACGAGAACGACCACCGGGGCCAGGTGGCCCTGGCGACGATCGGCCGGGAACTGAACCGGAGGGGGATCAAGTGAGCGAGCAGCAGAAGAACCCCGAGGAAGTTCTCGCCAGGGTGCGCCCGAAGGACCGGACGTTCTACATGATGCCCTGCGGCTGGATGCTGGACCGGGTGATGGAGATCGAGGCGTCCGCGAAGGTGGCCCGGAAGTCTACGGACCGGCAGCTGGCGAGCTGGGTGCGCTCGGTTTCGATGGAGCTGGCGTGCCAGGTGACGAACCCGACGGACACGTTCACGGCCCGGGTGATGGACTGGACGGACACGCGGATGGAGAAGAACAAGCACGGCGGGGCTCCGGAAGGGAACCAGAACGCAAAGGGGCACGGTGCTCCGAGGGGGAACAAGAACGCCCGGCGGAGGAGGCAAAACGATGAATAATCGGCTCCTCCAATTCCGCAAACAAACAACCTACGGAGGTTGTTTGAACGGTTGTTTGTCGGGTTGTTCCGAGGTTGAAACAAACACAAGACAAGACGATACAGAGACACACCCTGCTAAACTCCGTAGGAGTAAGTTTAGCAGGGGTACTCTGTATCAGCAACGGAGTGAGAACAAGGGGGAGTATGAGGGGGAATTTTTTGCACGCACTTTTGCACGCATAAACGCGCACAAAGTCGAACGCGAAAACGCACAACTCGACACCTTCACCGGCGATCCTCTCCTCCCCGTCCCTACCACCACGGCCGGGCCCTCGCGCCGCAGTCTCCTTCCGATCCGTTCACCCTACCAGCCCGCCCGACCTCGCCACGCTGCACCGCGTGCCCGCCGCGGGCTGAACGTCCCCCGGGGCGCTCAAGGATACCACCCCGACACGAAACTGGCTCCTAGGCCCCTCTCCGTTCGCGTGGGAGGATGCAACCCATGAGAACCGGACTCTCCGACCGCCTCTTCCTGGCCTTCCTCAATGCCCGGACCAACGACGCCCGGGACCTCCTCTTCGAGGCCCTGCTCCACGGTCGGCAGAACTGGCCATGCGAACCCGGCGAGCTCTTCCTCGCCTTCGACCGGACCTTCCGGACCTTCAACCCGTCCAAGTGCAAACCAAACGGAAGCGGCGGAGACATCCTCGCGTGCACCTTCCTCCGACTGGTCAAGGCCCGCGCCTGCGAAATGGCACGCGCCCGAACCGCCGAGGAGCGGATGCCCCTGCACGTCTCCCGCCGTCGCCCCGAACGCTTCACCCGCATCAGCCTCGACGATCTTGCCGAGCTCTCCAAGGAGGACGCCGTCTATGCCGGTCTCTACCAAGAAGCCTAAAGCGGTCAAAAACCCACCAAAACCCAGAAAAAAGACGGTTGGCCCGGCCCTCCGAAAGGCCGCCATGCTCAAGGCCCTGGTCGAGAACCACGGGAGGGTCGGGGACGCTTGCCAGAAGGTCGGGATCAACCGGTGGACCTACGACGAGTGGAGGAGGACGGACCCGGAGTTCCAGCAGCAGGTGAACGCCATGGAGGAGTCGGTCAACGACTGGTACGAGGACGCGTTCAAGAAGCTGGTGAAGGAGGGGAACCCCGCGGCCGTGATCCATTCGGCCAAGACCCGCCTGCGCCGGCGTGGCTACGGCGAGAAGCTGGAGGTCGAGGCCAAGGTGGTCGGCGCCGGTGCGTTCCTGGCTGCCCTCGCGTCCGTCGACGGCAGCGTGAAACCCGTCGAGGAGGACCCAAATGCCTAGGATCCCAGACCTGCCCCTCGAGAAGCAGACCGTCAAGGACGTGACCGCGTTCCTCCTGCGCTACCGCAACGACCCCGCCCTCTTCGCCTCCGAGGTGATCGGGCTGGACTTCGACCAGGTCCAGCGCAAGATCGCGGACCTCATGCTCCAGAACGACCGCGTCGCCGTCGCCTCCGCTCGCGGCTGCGCCAAGTCCACCACCGCCGCCCTCATGGCCGTGCACTTCATGGTCACCCGCCCGAACGCCCTGGTCGGCCTCACCTCCAACACCGCCTACCAGACGTCGACGGTCCTCTGGCGCTACATCCGCCGCCTGGTCGCCGGTTCCGCGATCCACGACTGGCTCCAGGTGAAGGAGGAGTCCATAACCATGAGCGGCCGGGACGAGCTCCTGGCGACCCGCATCGTCTGGGACCCCTCCCGCATCGAGGCCACCTCCGGCCTCCACTCGCCCCACCTGCTCTACATCCTCGACGAGGCCTCGCTGATCCCC
>Ga0310696_10001893_pt1 | contig 28969 bp, 29 predicted proteins | sample AusTroGonzalo_MG_4_FD_203885 | JGI IMG/M metagenome (GOLD analysis project Ga0310696, IMG submission 203885) | Bovine rumen microbial communities from tropical cattle in Woodstock, Queensland, Australia - Gonzalo_02 (v2) (version 2) | ecosystem: Host-associated > Mammals > Digestive system >... | reverse complement strand
TGCGGAGAAGAGATCCTCTTCGATGTGCAGCGAACGCTGCACAGCATCAAGGAACACCACGGAGCCGTAACGCAGCGCGTACATCTCCTTGTCCGATGGTTCGCCGTTGCCGTCCTTCTCGATCGTGACCGCGGGAGCCCTGACCTTCTTCGGAACGATCTCTCCGGTCTCGGGATCCACGACACCGAGGTACTCATTCGTCGAAACCGGGTTCTTTTTCCCAGGAATTCTGTGGGAAGTGCTCTTGTAAGCATACGTTTTCCCGCCCTTCTTCTGGTAGTAGATCGCCATGTATCCTATATATCTTGCTACATATTAATACTTATCGATCATATACTGGCTCGAAAAATCGGTCTCGGAAAAAATAAGAATTTCACAATGTAGTCAGCAATTCCGAAGGTTTGGGGAAAATTGGTAGACAAGCACCCTGAAATGGCAGAATCTGAACGAATCAGATATTTGAGTGTCTGACAAGAAGGAATGAGTGGACAAGGCGAGATTCGAACTCGCGGCCTCTTCGTTGCGAACGAAGCGATCTAACCGGGCTGATCTACTTGCCCATTGAGAATCCCGGCTGAGCCTCCGTACTATGAACTCCAATAAAAACTTTGAGTATGTGCCATTCCCGTGGTGCCTATGTCAGGGGCGAGAACACTCACCTCTTGCCCTTGACATAGTACTTGTACATGTAATCCAACTTGTCGAAGAGCCAATCGGTGGTGTAGTCCAGATGGTAGATCCATTGGGTCAGCACCATGTATTGGAAGGGGGTGGAGTACACGTTCTTGTTGATGGACCTCCACTTGGCCTGATCATCTTCGAACTCCCCCATATGCAGGTAGAAGACGTAGTAGCGCTCCTGGGAGATGACCTTCTTGATGTTATTGGAGTTGTCGCGGATGATATCGGTCACCTTGTCCACGAACTCTGAATATTTGAGCAGCTCGGAATACCATACGCTGTTCTCCGCCACGAACAGACGGTCGGTGAGGACCCTGTCGAAGGTGTCGTGGTTCCCGGCGCACAGGTCGAAGTCCCATACCGGCCCGCTGCATAGCCTGTCGCCCGCATCCCTGTAGAGGTAGAAGCTGGAGTAGTCGACATCGGCGTTTCCGAACAGCTCCTGCAGGACGTAGGTGCGGGCGAAGGAGTCGGCATCCACATACTTCTCCAACTCGGACCAGCTGCCGGAGTGGATCGCGTCCCAGGCCGTCTGCATCACGGATTTGACATGTGTCGCCTGCTCGGCGTTGCAGCTTGGGTCCTCTATCGTGTACAGCTTCCCTCCCATCTCGAAATAGTCGACATCCTTCTCGCCGTCGTCCGCGGCGTGGGAGTCCAGCTCCACCAGGAATCCGAAGTCCTCCTTCTTGGTGCTGTCGTCGATATCCACGCGACCCTTGGCGACCTCGATCTTCTCGCTGATCTGGTAGACCCCGGCGTAAACCCCGTTCAGATACAGGTTGACGAATTTGCAGTCAGGGGTGAACTCGCACCCCAGGGCGTCGGCCACCTTGAATGCCAAGGCGTTCCTGGCGAAGCTCTTGTCCTTGTAGTTGGCCAGGAGCACCCATTTCTTGGAGGCCTCGAGGCCGTAGAGGCCGACCTTGGTGTCGAACTTGATGGAATACGGTTTCTTGGGCTCGTTCCAGGTGGAGTTCCCGCGGCCCTTGATCGTGGCCGGCGTTTCATCCAGCTCATAGTATTCGCCGTCTATGGAGATCACGCAGTTGTAGTCTATGTCCTTGGATACGATCTCCGCTCCGTTCTCGACATTGATGTACATGTTGTCGAAGTCCAACTCGTTCGGGTCATGCTCCACATAGGAGACGCTGACCATGTACATCGCTGCTATCACTACGGCCAGAATGGCCACTTTCACTATCGTCTGCTTCAGTTCCATATTATCGTAGCCGAGAAGAAGGACATCGCCAGGTCAAGAGCGGCGAGCTCCATGGCGAGTGTCATCGCGTTGCGGTTGGAATACAGTTTGCGAACGGTCAGTATCAGGGCGGACTGGACGATGACCAGGGCCGCGATCGAGAAAAGGATCACAACATATTGGTTGTTGTTCACCGCCAGGCCGAGACCGGTGAGGCCGAACCAGAGGGTGACCGTGGTGGCGATTATCAGGAGGACCAGCGCCAGGGACCTCCGGTTGTCCACCTCCCGGCACTCCCAGTCGAAGACATGGTGGGACAGGAAGAGCAGGCTGAAGGCCGCAACGGCTATGGAGATCCAGTTCATCCAATAGTATGATGCGATGTTGGAGTAGGTCAGCGCCACAGGGATTATGATCCCCAATCCCAGGATTATGCCCGCTGCGCCGTCCTTGCGGCCCTCCTTGATCGAGAGTATTAGCGCTATGGCGGCCACCAGCATCGACGCCAATTGCATCCCGAAGACATCCAACGGGAGCTTCACCCTCTCGTCGCTGTATGACATGAGGAGGATAGCCAGCATGGCCAGGAACATCGCTATCCCCAGGAGCCTGTTGCTCCTGACGCCAAACGTAGGCATCAGTCTGAGGGCGGCATAGAGCAGGACGATGCCAACCACGAGCGGAAGGATCCAGGAGATCATGGTATGATGAATGGGTCGTACACGTCATAATACTAACGCAAAGGAACGTAGGGCCCCGGGCGTTCAGATCCGAGGGGTCGGTCCCGGCATCTGGGGGTGAGGATGTATGTTCCTGCGGTCGCATTGTCGGATATGTCGATATCGATGGACCGCTGCGGTTTTATCCGTCGAGTCAGATTAACCATCCATGGCGCAACTTACAGCCGAGATGCTCGAGGAGATGAAGGCCACCGGAATCATCTCCTTCGCCACGGCATCCAAGGACGGGGTCCCCAACGTGGTCCCGGTGGGAATGATCTTCATGGGCGACGATGGGAACATCTGGCTCATAGACAACTATCTGAACAAGACCCTCTCGAACCTGAAGGAGAATCCCAAGGCGGCATTCTACATCTGGACCAGGGATTTCAAGGAGTCCTACCAGATAAAGGGGTCTGTGACCATAGAGAACTCCGGAAAGGATTACGAGAAGGCCGTGTCGATAGCCCACTCCAAGAAGGAGACCTATCCTGCCAAGAACCTCGTCAAGATGAAGGTCGAGGAGATCTTCTACGTCACGCCCGGCGATCATGCCGGCAACAAACTTTGAATCGGGTCGCCGGGGGACATCCCCGGGATCCGGCATTCATTCCTCTTTCTTCTGAAGGTACCACGGCGCGGCGCCCATCAGCGCCGCGAACGGGACGAGAAGGAAATCCCAGATGAGGTTGTTATAGGAGTACATGAAGGCCGCGAGCGCCGCTCCTGCGATGGCCCCTATGATGAGTCCGTGCATCGCCTGAGGCTTCAAAGTACGACCTCCCTGTCCAGGATGCTCTCGGCCGCTTCGACCATCTTGTCGACGATCTCCCTCGCACCGCCTACGTAGTTGGCGGCATCCATGGTCTCTACGATCTCCTCCTTCGTCAGGACCCCTTTGAGGTCCTCCCTCTCCATGAGGACGTCCCTCAGATGCCTCTTCTCGTCCTCCGCTATCATGGAGGACTGCCTGATTATCTCGTGAGCGTCCTGCCTGCCGATGCCCTTCTCGGTGAGTTTCATCATCAGGGGCTCGGCCATGACCAGCCCTCTGGAGGATTCGATGTTCTCCAGCATCTTGTCGGAGTGGACCTCCAGTCCCTCGAAGATCCAGTTCATCTTCTTCAGGATCTCGTCGGTCAGGATGAAGACGTGCGGGAGCGTGAACCTCTCGGTGGAGGAGTTGGACAGGTCCCTCTCGTGCCAGAGGACCTGGCTCTCGAAGGTGGGGGTGACGAATCCCCTGATGACCCTGGCCAGGCCGCAGCAGTTCTCCGAGTTCATCGGGTTGCGCTTCTGGGCCATGGTCGAGCTTCCCACCTGCTTCTCCTTGTCGAAGAACTCAGCGGCCTCGCCGATCTCGGACCTCTGGAGGTTCCTCACCTCGGTCCCGTACCTCTCGATGGAGGTGGCGATGTTGGCCATGAGGCAGATGACCTCGGTGTACCTGTCGCGTCCGACCACCTGGGTGGCCGCAGGCTCGTAGGTGAGGCCGAGGTCGCTCATGACCCTCCTCTGTATCTCGAAGAAGTTCTTGCCGAGCGCGGCACCGGTGCCGACGGCCCCGGCCATCTTGCCGGCGCAGGCCCTTGGCATGCACTCGATGATCCTCTCCCTGTGCCTGATCATCTCGGCGATGTATCCGGCGATCTTGAATCCGAATGTGATAGGAATGGCGAACTGGGCGTGGGTCCTGCCGATCTCGAGGGTGTCCCTCTCCCTCTTGGCGATGACGGCCAGTGTGTAGATGAAGTCCTCCACGTCCTTCAGGATGATCTCCATGGCCCCTTTGATCTGGAGGGCGGTGGCCGTGTCCACGATATCATTGGAAGTTGCCCCCAGGTGGACGTATTTCCCGGCGTCCCCCTTGCACTGCTCTGTCATGGCCTTGACCATGGCCATCAGGTCGTGCCTCGTCTCCTTCTCGATCTCCTTGATCCTGTCGACGCTGACCACTTCCAGGCTAGCCACGCGGGTGATCTCCTTTGCGTCCTCCTCGGAAATGGTGCCGAGGGACGCATGCGCCCTGGCGAGTGCGGCTTCGACGTACATCTGGTTCTGGATACGGCTCTCTTCGGAGAAGACGGCCTTCATGTCCGGACGGCCGTATCTGTAGTCAAGGGGACAGCTGTTGCTCATTGATATCGGTACGGCGATTGCGGGTTCCACTTATAACAGTATCCCACGCGCGTCAGAGGTACATGCGGTAGTCGTATCTCCCGTCCTCTATCCTGGCGACGACCTCGTTCCCGACGAGCTCCAGGTCGTCACGGAGGAAGATGCCGGATTTGACGGACACCGCTCCCCTGGACGACATCAGTGACACCGTGCACCTCCCGACACCGAACCTCCTCTGGACGATCCCGGACGTCACCGTGGCAATCTGCACCTTGTCGTATCTCATGAAGTCGGTCTGCCTGTCGTAGGCACCGGTCACGAATATGAATGTGTCCCTGCCCATCTCGAACTCCCTGTTGCCCTGTGCCAGCATGCCGTGGACTATCAGCACCGCAGGTATCGCGACGCACATGATGGCGCAGAATCCGTAGAGGATGTAGTTCGCGAACGCCAGCCGCGATACGTCGAAGGTGCTGGTGGCGAACAGGTACACGGACACGCCGACGATCGCGGAGATGGCGGCCAGGAAGGCCTTGTACCCGATGGTGGGGACGGCCGATTCCTTGGGCTGGGTCCTTCTGCTGGTCTCGAACAGGAACTCGGGTACCAGTTGTTCGGTGAGCTGCATCACCACCTTCTTGCTCTTGAGGGGGCACAGCAGCGGCAGGCCCTGCGAATCGGCGAGTCCGACCACTTCCGCCTCGAGCAGCATCTTCCCCATCAGGCGCGCCAGCAGGGGCTCCCTTATGCGGACGGAGTTGACCTTCTTGATGTTGAAGGAGCTCCTGTAGGTGTTCAGCAGACCGCTCTCCACCGTGATCGTGTCCCCGATCCTGTAGATGCGGTAGTTGTAGTAGCGCAGGATGGTCCTGATCCACGGCAGCGCGGAGGTAAGAGCGAAAAGCACGAGGGCCATGAACAGACCGCCGGAGCCGGTGAAGAGGGTGAAAATGGAATAGGCCAGGGATGCCAGACCGATCAGCGACGAGGATGTGGGCTGCCCGAAGAAACCGTGCAGTATGACGTCCGCGTTGGTGATCTCGACGAATGTCGCCTGCTCGTGGTCCTCCTCCACCACCAGTTCCTTGTTGAGGATCATGGATGACAGCCTCTCGCGGAGCCTGTCGGCCTCGTCGGCATTCAGGGTGAGGGTGGCCTCGGCCACGTTGGAGTTGACGGACGAGTTGATGTTGAACAGCAGGGCCGTGGTGCCGAACAGGTGATTCAGGATGCTCCTGTGAACGTTGATGGAGGCTATCTTCGAGTATTGGATCCTGGTGGACCTCTTGAATACCGTGTCCCTCACGACGACGAGCTCGTTCTCGCCGAAGGTGTAGGTGGTCCTGCTCCAGATCCTTATGAAGACGAAGGTCCCGGCCACCATGATCGCGGCTATGGGGACCAGGAAATATGTGGTATTCGCCCCCTCCTCGGCCCTGGGCATCACGGCGATGAGGTACACGAAGGCCATCGCCAACGCCAGGGAAACGATCCTCTGGATGATGGTGGTGACGTGGTTCCTGAACGTCAGCGTCTCGCCGGCATCTGCCGGTCCTTCCGGAACAACCTCGTCCATATCGATCACGGGCCTTCAGGAGTTTGACCACGGTCTCGTTCAGCTTCGACGCGATGCTCTCCGCGGTCTCCTGGTCCAGGTATTCGAGGGTGGTCACGCCGCCTGCGGTGGTTATGACGACGTTCGCCAGCCCGAAGAGCCTGTTGATGGGGCCCTTGGACACCTGGACCTGGTGGATCCTCTCGATGGGCACCAGGGTGTGGGAGACGGTGATGATGCCGCGCCTTATCTCGACCTTGTCGTCGTCGATCCTGTAGCGGTAGCGCCTGTAGAACACGATGGGGCCCACGGCCAGATATGCCGCTGTCACGACGCAGAGGGCGGTGATCCCTCCCAGGCACAGGTCCTTCCAGCCCCCGAACAGCTCGTATCCGAACCGGAACATCGCCGCGAGGAAGATGCCCAAAATGACCATCTTTATCGCGTTGCCGACGTACATCGACTTCCTGCTCTGCGGGGGGAGGCGGTGGTAACCGTCTGCGGTCATCCCGGACTCATCCACGGCGAATTCATTGCTCATGCCTGGCTGTATCCGTGGCAAGTCTATATATTTCTCGTGCATGACGCGTTAACTCGCGTGCATACCTGCGTTTACTTACCATAACTTTATTAACAACTTCCTGATATGCTCGAGTAAAGTGGACCATGCTTATCTCATGGTCGTTTCGAACATAGAGAGTTGAACATTTATGGAAGATTTTGTGGAGGACATTCAGCAGCAGGATTCTCAGGAACAGCAGACGCAAGCACAGCAGGCCGCAGAGCAAGCGGCCGAGACCGCGGAGGAGACATCCGTCACCACCGAGGAGGGGCTTGCAGCGATGGAGGAGAAGCGCAGCATCGTCAATGAGGATGCGGAGAAGCACAGGAAGCTCAGGGACGAGCTCAACAACCAGACCAAGGAGTGGAAGGCCAAGAGGGACGCACTCAACGCCCAGGTCAGGGAGCTCGTGGATCAGGCTGGAAAGTGCAGGGAAGAGCGCGACGCCTACAATCAAAAGGTAAGGGAGACGAAGGAGCTCAGGGACGAGTGGAACCAGAAGGTCACCTCGCTCAAGGAGCAGCTCGCACCTTACAGGACTGAGAAAGCAGAGGAGAAGGACCAGGTCCCCCTCAAGCAGCTGAAGAAGCAACTCCAGGATCTCGAATACATGCAGCAGACCATGCCCCTTGGAAAGGACAAGGAGAATGGCATCGTCAAGCAGATCTCCGTTCTCGCGAAGCAGATCGAGGAGAGGGAGAAGTCCTACGAGCAGAACGATGAGATCAAGAGCCTCGTCGCCCAGCTCAGGGAGGCCAAGGCACAGGCAGAGACCTACCACCACCAGGTCTCCGAGTACGCCGAGAAGGCCCAGGACGCCCACGACAGGATGATCGGCTACTACGAGCAGGCAGACAAGCTCAGGAAGGAAGCCGACGCCGCCCAGGCCAAGTTCATCGAGTGCAAGCAGGCAGCCGACGAGGAGCACAAGAAGCACATCGAGCAGATCAAGTCCGTCCACGAGATGGATAAGGACGCGGCCGCCTTCAAGACCAAGAAGAACAGCGTCAAGAAGAAGAGGGTCGACGAGTCTGGCAAGAAGGAGGCAAAGGAGATCTTCGAGCGCTTCAAGGCAGGAGAGAAGCTCTCCACCGAGGACCTCATGGCCCTCCAGAAGTCTGGATACCTCTGAGAAACCATTCAAGGGGCTTCGGCCCCTTTCACACTTTTTCACCCCGTTCTTCCTATCCCATTCGTCCCGCTCCCGTTCTCGATTGCATCGTATCGAACGTTTTGTTCAGAAATCTGGGTTTTTTGGGGGAAGTTGATAATTTGGTTAAGGTTTGACCTAATTTAGTTTAGGCAATACATTGATTTTTATGGTAATCATTATATATCGATTCGAACAATATTTGAATCACAGGGATTCGGTCAGGCTGTAGAGTGCATCCCATCCCTTCTTATTGCTGACCGGTCCCCCAAACTCATCGTTCTCGGGCTGTGTGACGGATGGGATTCTGCGCGCTATTCTGCCCCCATTGACGCCGCTTCTTTACCCGACGCATCGGCAAATTCAACCATACCCTTTTATTGCGCGTGCGATTACGACCCTTCTGTTTACCATGGTCATGGAAGGATTGGGCAAGTCCCTCAGGAATATGTTGGGACGCTTGGGAAAGGCGACGGTTGTCGATGAGGAGCTGGTCAAGGATCTGTGCAAGGACCTTCAGCGCGCCCTGTTGGAGGCCGATGTCAATGTCAAGCTCGTCCTGGAAGTCACAGACAATGTCAAAGAGCGCGCGCTCCATGAGCCCCCAGAGCCCGGTAAGGGAATGAAGGACCACGTCACCAAGATCATCTACGAGGAATTGGTCAAACTGGTCAACAACGGGGAGGGTCTTCAGCTCAAGCCGCAGACGATCATGATGGTCGGTCTGTACGGACAGGGAAAGACCACCACGACGGGCAAGCTCGCGCTGTATTTCTCCAAGAAGGGTTTCTCGGTCGGTCTAATCGGTGCCGACGTCTACAGGCCCGCCGCCCTCGACCAGCTCAAGCAGCTGGGAGAGAAGGTCGGCGTCGAGGTCTACGGAGAGCCCGGGGAGTCCGACGCCCCCGGAATCGTCCAGAGGGGTAAGGAGTACTTCAAGCACAAGCAGATCGTCATAATCGATACATCCGGACGTCACGCGCTGGAGGACGACCTCATCGAGGAGATCAGGCAGATCGCGAAGGTCGCCCAGCCCGAGGAGAGGATCCTGGTCCTCGATTCCCAGGTGGGACAGCAGGCAGGGCCTCAGGCGGAGGCGTTCCACAACGCCGTCGGCGTCACTGGCGTCATACTCACCAAGATGGACGGTACCTCGAAGGGAGGAGGAGCAATCTCCGCCATCCAGAAGACCAACGCCAGGATCGTGTTCCTCGGAACCGGTGAGCACATCCGCGATCTGGAGGCCTTCGATGCGAAGAGGTTCATCTCCAGGCTCCTCGGTATGGGGGACCTGTCGTCCCTGGTCGAGCTCGCCTCACAGGAGATAGACGATCAGGAGAAGATGCAGGAAGTGGCCGAGCACATGATGAAGGGCCGCTTCACCTTGAACGACATGTACTATCAGATGTGCGCCATGAGCAAGATGGGCACTCTTGAGAAGATCGTCAGCATGCTTCCCGGAATGGGAGCGATGGACGGCAAGGTGGACTACGAGGCCACGCAGCAGAGGCTCAGCGTCTTCAAGGTCATCATGGATTCCATGACGGTCGAGGAGAAGGAGGACCCGTCCATAGTCAAGTCCAAGCGCATTGACAGGATAGCCGACGGGGCCGGCGTGACATCGCACGACGTCCGCGAGCTCCTCAAGCAGTTCACCCAGAGCAAGAAGATGATGACGTCCGTCACCAAGGACCGTAAGATGCGCAAGCAGTTCATGAAGCAGATGGGCGGAATCGATCTGGACAGCATCAAGGAACTCCAGGGGTCCGAATGAGGTACTTCGTCATTACCGGTCATAAGGCCGTGACGACGGGGGATTTCAAGCTGGATGATATAGCCGGGGGTGCCGGCAGGCTGGACATACTGGTCCGCTGCGTGAACTCGGCGTTCTTCCTCAGCCACGACCTCCGCAAGGACGTGGAGGCGTATCTGGTGCTGGAAGGCGGGGACGACCCGCCCAAGACGGTCATCTTCAAGGGTTCCGACCTCAGGTACCTCAACCCTGACGAGAGGAGCACATCCTCCCTCATCAGGAACGCGCTGCTCAGGAAGGTCAACCCCGGCGAGGAGATCAGGTCCTCCCCGGGCGTGTACATCACGAAGATGTCCTTCGCCGATGTGCTCGACAGGCTGTCCGAGAAAGGCTCCTTCGTGTATCTCAAGGAGGACGGGGTGGACTGCAGGCAGTACGAGTTCCCGGATAATCCCATATTCGTGCTTGGTGACAATCACGATCTGACGGAAGAGGAGGAGCAGCTCCTTCTCTCCCGTTCGCCCGACAAGATCTGCATAGGGCCCCACAGCCTGCATGCGGACCATTGCATGATAATAGTTCAGAACGAGGTCGACCGCAGGTCGGCATTAGGTGCATAACATGGCAGAGTACACTGAGAAGATCCCGCAGCACAGGCATTGTGTATCATGCGGGAAGGCGTTCGTCGGAGAGGGCAAATTCTGTAGCCCAGTGTGCGAGGACACATCCAAGTCAGAGGTCAAGGGGAAGCTCCGCAAGTACCTCATCCTCGAGGTGATCCTCGTGGCGATCGTTGTCGTGGCCCTTTGGGTCGGTTGGAAATGATCGCCGCCGTCGCAGGGACGTTCGACATCCTCCACGACGGCCACAAGGCGCTGCTAGGCAGGGCCTTCGAGGTCGCCGACGCGGTCATGGTCGGGATAACCTCCGACTGCATGGCGTCGGAGGGCAGGGATTCGTTCGTCAGCCTGGATGTCCGCAGGAGGGAGCTGGAGGCCTATCTCCGCACCCTCGGCGATTACACCCTGTTCGTCATAGACGACATCTACGGCCCCGTGGCTTCCATGGAGGACCTTGACATCCTTGTGGTCTCGGAGGAGACCCTGGCCAACGGCAGGAAGGTCAACGAAGAGAGGGTCAGGCGCGGTCTGGCCCCGCTGGAGCTGTCCGTGGTCCCGCTGGTAATGGCGGATGACGGCAGGAAGATCAGCTCATCCGCGATCATCAGAGGGGAATACGGCCGTTCAGGTTCCTCCAGTGTCATGGACATAGCCGTCGGCTCCGCGAACCCCGTCAAGGTGTCCGCGGTCAGGTCCGTCATGGAAAGGGTCTACGGCGATGTCAGGATAACGGCGTTGGATGTCCCCAGCGGCGTTCCCGAGCAGCCTTTCGAGGAGCAGACGCATCGGGGTTCCGAGAACAGGGCCCGCGCTGCGCTGGGGGACCATGACATGGCCGTCGGCATCGAGGCCGGGGTGTTCGAGATGCTCGACGGGCTCTACGACATACAGCATTGCACCATAGTCTCCAAGGACGGCAAGGTCACGTACGGACATGGGTCCGGGTTCAGATACCCCGACAGCATCGCGGATCTGGTCCGGAAGGGCATGTCCGTCGGCGATGCGGTGAAGGAAGTGTACGGCAGTACCGAAATCGGCAAAAAGCAGGGAGCCATCGGGCTCCTCAGCAAGGGGCTGATAGATCGTAAGACGCTGACCGAGCAGTCGGTCATCGCCGCGATGATACCCCGCCTGTGGGATGAGTGAATGTTCCTTAGAGAGAGGATTTCGGACGGTTCGAGGTATTTCAGAGACAGGTCCCAGCTCAAGGGCCGCGCCAAGAACGTCATACTGCCAAACGACGAGACTGAGCTCAGAGAGGGCATAAGGTATTCCAACAAGGGGAACACCAAGGTCACCATCTCCGGATCGAGGATGGGCTCCGCAGGGGGATCCGTACCAACCGGCGGCGATGTGATGTCCATGGAGAACCTGTCCGGTGTCCTGGGCGTCGGCCGTGACGAGAAAGGGATATTCCTCAGGGTGCTTCCCAACACCACCGTGCGCCAGTTCAACAACTATCTCTCCAGAATGGATTTCGAGTATCTTGATTCCAGGGACGAGTTCCCCATCGAGGGAGGGTCGTTCCCCGTGGATGTGCCTCCGGAGCATTCGGTGGGCGGGACTGTCTCCACCAATCGTTCCGGCATACGCCCATACGTGCGGAGGATCAAGGTGGTTTTCTCTGACAGCACGTTCATGACCCTCAGCAGGGGCGAGTACATCGCAGAGGGGCGCAGGATGTCCTTCCCGGCAGGGAGGAACTTCTTCTGCTTCGACATCCCCTCTTACGATTCCAAAGAGGACGTCGGTCCCAGGATCTCGGAGAACATGGACCTCATGGATCTGTTCATAGGTTCCGAGGGGATATTCTGCATAATAACCGAGGCGGACATATATCTGTCCGACAGGCCGGAGTCGGTCGAGACGGTGGAGTGCGGCAAGCTTCTCAACGGCCGCATAGGCGAGATCCACGGACAGAGGTCCGTTGAAGAACTGAAGAAAGTGAAGGAGATCCTCGACGCAGCATACATCCTGAACGTCGGGAACCTCCTTTGAATGATCGGTTTACAGCGAGCGTGCCTTTTCCAGCACCTTTTCCACGTGACCGTTGACCTTCACGTTCCTCCAGGCGGCCTCGACCTTTCCGTCCTTGCCGACGATGAACGTGGATCTGATGGTCCCGGTGGTCTCCTTCCCGTACATGACCTTGGTGCCCCAGGCCCCGGAGGCCTCGAGGAGCGTGTGCTCCGGGTCGCTGAGCAGCTTTATCGTCAGCCCCTGAGCGTCAACGAATTTCCTGTGGGATGCGACCGAGTCCTTGCTGACCCCGATGACCGGCATCCCGAGCTCCTTGAAACTGTCGAGGCTCTCGGAGAATCCGACCGCCTCCCTGGTGCATCCGGATGTGTTGTCCTTGGGGTAGAAGTATATCACATACCTGGTACCCGCGAGCTGCTTGCTGTCGAAATCCTCTCCGTTCTCGTCCTTGAGAACGAAGCTTGGGAAAATCTCTCCTACTTCCATTTCTATCCCTCAGAACATTGTATCCTTGCGGCCTCTGATGATCGGCTCCAGGTCTATCTCGACGAATGCGATGGGGTGGGTGATCTCGTATCCGGTGACGACCTCGATGGCCATCTCTCCGAACATGCCGATCGGCTTCCCGTCCAGATAGATCTCCGCTCCCCTGCCGTCTATGAACGTCTTTATCTCGGTGGGCCTGAGCTCGTATTGGCATCCCATCTCCCTGAGTATGGCCTCGGTGACTGATTTGATCTCCGTGAAGGAGACCTTGGATGCGGTATGCATGGCGCAAAGGTGCATCGAGGTCACGTTGTCCCTCACCACGTTGCCGATCTCGAAGATCTTCTGGGGCAGGTCGCGGTGCTTGTTGTGCCTCAGTATGTTGATGAGGCTGGGCATGAGATAGGACCTCAGACAGGTGATGTCCTCGGTGGCGGGGTTGAGGACCTTGACGTTCTCCAGGATCGGGAGCTTGGAGATCTCGAACTCCTCCCTGTCGTTGATCAGGGTCAGGGTCATGACCTCCATGAATCCGAGTCCGACCATTACGTCCCTGAGCTTCTCGGAGAACGCGTTCACCGGCTCGAGGCCTCCCGTGGTCTGCGACACGGAGTACTTGCCGCCGAAGTTCTCGAACCCGTAGCCTATGCCCACGTCCTCGAAGAGGTCGACCTTGTGCATGATGTCCAGCCTGTAGGGCGGAACGGTGACGTAGACGGTATCGCCGTTGGCCTGGGCGTCCAGACCCATCTTGGCCAGGGCCTTCACCATGTCGGCGGGCGTCAGGTCGGTGCCGAGGTACTTGTTGCATTCCGCCGCCGAAATGTTGTAGGTCATCGGCGTGAAGTCCGGAGACTGGAACGAGACGCTGCCCGAATGCATGGTGACGGATTCGATCTTACCTCCGCGCTCGGCGAGCGCTGTACACACGATGTCGAGCGCGCCCTTCACCGCTTTGCGGTCGAACCCGGTGACATCTATGAAGAGGTTATGGGTCTCCGTGGTGACGGTCGTCAGCGCGCCGTTGATGATGGGCGGGAACGAGAGCACGTTGTTGTCCCTGTCAAGGATGATGGGGTATTGGCTGTATCCTTCGAGGAGGTGTGCGTAGTCCCTCCCCTTCTCGTGCTTCGTCAGGATCTCCTCCATGTCCATCTCCTCGGTCTTCGCCAGTGGGACGAACCTTATGGAGCGGGGCTCCGCTAGCCTGTAAGTGAACGGAGCATTGACCTTGTCCAGGTCGTGGATGCCTATCGCCAGCTTCTTCCTCTTCCTGCCGATGGTGGTGTGGAGCTTCTCCTGCATCTCCATTATCGACTTTAGCATGGTGTCGTCTATGTCCACTCCCCTGACGATCCCGCAGAGGAAGTAGGGTCTGACATTCTTGACCGATTCGTCGATGAAGACCTCGATGTCGGATTTCTCGACCTCGTACGTCTTCATCCCGGGCTCGATCCCCATGAATGCCCTTAGGCCTCTGGCGGTGCCCTCCACGCTGTACAGGTCGGGACGGTCCGGGAAGAACTCGACGGACATGTCGTCGCAACCGGCTTCTGCGTGCTCGATGTCGGCACCGATCATAGGGATCCTATCAGCGAGGGTCTCCATGGGGATATCCTGTCCGATCATGGAGCATAGGTCGCTGTACTTGAAGTTTATAACAGGCATGAGACCTCGATGAGGGTTCCTATAAATATAGATAAAGGTCCAACATCCAGCGCGTAGAACGGCTGCAAATATTCGTTGGAGCGTCATCTTCCCAGGGCCTTGTGGGCCTGGCCCAGCTGGCCGGCCGCCTGGGCTGCCAATGTGGACAGCTCTCCGGCGAGGACGGTGGCCGCAACTATCTCGGCGAGCTTGCGGGCCTTGCCGTTCCCGAGGCACCCGATCATGGAGAGGGCCTCCCTCTGGCAGGGGAGCGAAGTCCCTCCGCCGACGGTCCCGACCTCCACGGCCGGCATGCGCACGCAGATGTACAGGTCGTCATCGACGCATTCGCAGGTGGTGATCGCCATACTGCCTCCGACCACCTGGGCCGGGTCCTGTCCCGTGGCAAGGTAGAGGGCCGCGACCATGTTCGCCGCATGGGCGTTGGCACCGAGCGTACCGGACATGCTGCTCCCCACCAGGTTCTTCCTGTAGTTGGTGTCCACCACCGCGGCGGGGGTGGTATGGAGCTTCTCCTCCACAATCCTTCCGGGTATTGTGGCCTCTGCGACGACGGTCTTCCCTCTGCCGGATATCATGTTGATGGCGGCGGGCTTCTTGTCGGAGCACATGTTCCCGGAGACGGATACCATGGTGGCGCGGGTCTCCTTCTCTATCAGCCTGCAGATGGCCTCGGATGCGATGGTGGCCATGTTCATGCCCATGGCATCCCCGGTGTCGAAGGTGAGCCTCATGTACAGGCTCCTCCCGTCCGGGAAGAACTCTATGTCGGACAGCTTCCCATGGCTCGTGGTCCCGGAGACCGCATCATCGATCTCGGCCCGATGGTCCGATACCCAGGCGATGACCTCCTTCGAATGGGCTATCCCGTCCACGCGGAGGACGGGAGCACGGGTCATGCCATCCTGGAAAACGGTGGCCTTGGCCCCTCCGGACCTGGTGATAACGGACATCCCTCTGGATATGGATGCGACCAGGGCGCCCTCGGTCGTGGCCAGCGGGATCAGGAACTCCCCTTCCGCATGGTCGCCGTGGATCATCATTGGCCCGGCGTATCCCAGTGGGATCTGCACCGTTCCGATCATGTTCTCGATGTTCTTAGAGGCATTCTCAGGCTCGAATCCGTACCTGGAGACGGCGTCCAGCGACGCCCCGGTGTAGGCCTCTGCGGCCTTCCTGCGCTCTTCGACATCCGCCCTTGTCTTCCCGCGGTTCTTGAGACCCGTATCATCCGACATACAGAAGCTGATAGGTTTGCGCATATAAGATTCGATGTTCGGCAACCGTCGAAGAAGAAATGGGAAGTCGCCCCTCCCGGCGGACGGGAGAGGCTTGTTTGGGATTATCGTTTCAGTTCAGTCCGTTGGGGATCTCGGGGTGGTGGGCACTGTTCCATTTCTGGATTCCCCACCAGATGGGGATGTAGATCAGGATGACCGCCGCGGCCGCAAGGCAGTAGGCGATTCCGTAAACATCGTTGAGATACCAGAGGAGAGCGGGCAGGAACAGGCAGAACTCCAGTATGACCACTCCGACAGAGACTCCGAGGAATCCTCTGGGGCACTTGTAGACCCTCTCGACATCCTTGAAGCGGGGGTCCCTGCGGGACTTGATGAAGGCCAGCTGACAGAGTCCGTGGGCGATGACGTATCCGGGACAGGATACGGCCAGGGTCTGACTCGCGGTGACGCCGGCGATGATAATGATGAATCCGATCGCAGCCTGGAAGAGCAACGCGTTCACAGGAACGTTGTACTTGTTGGTCTTCGAGAGGAACAGAGGCATGTGCCCGTTGGTCGCCATGACCTGTATGGTCCTGGAGCATCCCTGCATGGAGGTCTGAACGACGACGACCATTCCGATGATGAGCAGGAAGACGGCGATGAGACCGATGGTCTCTCCGAAGCACATGTTGGCGATGGGCACGAGCGCGGCCGCACCGGCGGCATCGATGGCATCGTGTCCGAGGGTTCCGTATACCGCGAAGGGTATGAGGAAGTATAACAGAAGGCAGACGAGACCGCAGAGGATCAGGGCCTTGGGGACGTCCCTTGCGGGTTCCTTGTATTCGGCACCGTACGTTGCAGCGGTCTCCCATCCCACAGCGCTCCACTGGGCGATCGTGAGAAGGGCGAGGATCAGCAGGATGCTGTCCGCATTCCACTCCCATCCGGGGGGGATGAACTCATTGACGACGATGTTGAAATCGAAGTAGCCCATGAACATGGGGGCGACGGCGATGATGAGGAGAGGGATGATGGTGAGAAGGGCGAGGACGAGCTGGAACTTTGCTCCTCCTTCCAATCCTTTGAGGCTTGTTCCGATTGTGTACGCGTAGACGATGACTCCGAGACCGACGTAGAAGAGGGTCTTCATGAGATCGTCGAGGTTCGCCAGGAAGTCGAAGGCCTCCATGAGGTAATAACCTACCATCATGGTGAAGATGGGGATAACGGTCAGCCAGGCGATGAAATAACTCCAAGCTCCTATGGCTCCTATCAACCTTCCTGTATTCACTTTCTTGTCCTTGTACTTCTCATCGTCCTCGAAGACGTACTGGATGGATCCTCCGATTCCGGCGACTCCGAATGTAGCGCACATCTCCCCTATGGGAAGGTTGATGAAGAATCCTGATATGACTGAGAGGACCCAAATGGCGATGCTCATTCCCCACATGGGGCCGGAGACATCCGCGACAGATGGGATGATGAGGATGGGCACACCCATCGCAACTATCAATCCTTGTTTCCAGGTTAGGGTACGGGCCAGCTGACCTGCTCCCTCCTGGACCTCCTTTCCTGTTTCTGACATTAAACCACCTTCGAATCGAGGGCCCCGGAAGGGAGCCTTCTCTTTCGGTTGGCGGTATATTACAATCCACATATAATAAATGTTGACTAATCATTATATACACTGATTAGTCAACATACCCTTATATTGATAGAATTGGCCCCTCTCCGGACCTAACGGAGAGGGGAAGCGGTTTGGTCACAATTCACTTGCGTATGATGTTGTCCGAGGACCTAAGATCCTCGATCTTGTAGTAGGGGGCCTCCAGTGCGTAGGAGAGCCTCCTGGCCTTCTCGTTGGGTTCGTTGGACACCTTCGTGTCCACCAGAACGCACTCCATCCTTTCGAGGCGCAGATGGGATGCTATCTCTATGGCCTCCTCGAAGGGGTCCTTCTCATCGTTCATGGCCATGTTCGCGCCTGCATCGGTCATCAGGACGACGAAGGCCACGTCGGATGGGCGCTTCCTCAGGTACTGTCCGACATATTGGTGCATGTAGGACAGGGCCTCGCTCAGCGGGGTCTTCTTTCCCGTGGGGATCTCGTCTATGACCTTCTTCACGCCGCCCACCGAACGTGTCGGCGGCAGGAGCATGCCGATGAACTCCTCGTTGAATGTCATGACCGCCACACTGTCCTTCCTGACGTAATGGTCCGCCAGCATGGACATGATCGCCGCCTTGACCGCCCTCATGCGGGCGCGGAGGACCAGCGATCCGCTGTTGTCGACCATGAAGAAGAACAGACAGGACGTGTGCTTCTCCCTGACCTTCTGTCTCAGGTCGGAGGGTAGGATAATGACGCCCTTGTCCCTGCCGGTGATCTCGCGTCTCTGGTTCTGGTAGGGTGCGGCGTAGCGCACCGTGGCATCCACCGCCAGGTCCACGGTGGAGTTCTGCGCCGGGCAGGAGGAGACGTATCTGCCGTCCTTACCGGCATCCTTGATGAAGCGGCGCATGAGGTGGCTGTCCGCCTGTCCCTTCTTCTTCCTGCTGTCATCGAGCAGGTCGATGGTGTCGAACAGCTTCTCCATATCCATGACCAGCTTCTCATCCGGATCCTCGGTGCCCTTCGACTCGAATATGGAAGGCCCCGTGGCTGCGGGTGCTGCCTGGGCCTCTCCTTCGCTTTCCTCGGCATCCTTGAGGAGCTCTTTGCGCTCGTCGTGGATGAATCTCTTCATGTGGGAATCGCCGAAGAATTGGACCTTGTCCTCGGGCTCCTCTTTGGTATCCCTTCTGACGCGTGTGCGGCGATGCGGGATGCAGACCCTCAGCGCGAAGGAGACGTCCTCCTCCTCGATCTTGGTGTGTCCGTTGAGCGCGGCGGACGCACGGCTCACCCTTGCTGTGGACAGGCCTCCGCGCATCCCTTGTACCCCGTACTTGTCGCAGGTCTCGACTATCACTTGCAAGGCGTCGTCCTGTATCTTTATGTCCCCGAGGATCTCGGAGGCGCGTTCGATGCGGGCGACGAGCTCCTCGTCCCTGCCGAATTCCTCGCAATCGTCCGATAGGACGCTGCGCATGACCTCTATCCTCTTCTGCTGGTCGGGATCCCGGGGGACGACGACGCACATGTCGAACAGGTCCGCGATGGCGGATCCCAGAGGCTGCTCGCGGTCGTTGGCGGTGGCGACTATGCTCACGGAGCAGGGATATGCTACCGACATCCCTTCGCGCTCCACATGCACCGATCCGCGGTGTACCGAGTCCATCAGGGTGAGGCTGGTGTTCCTCGGGAGCAGGTTGATGTCGTCAACGAGGACGATACCTCCCTCCTCTCCCAGGAGCCCGGGCTCGAACACCATCTTGCCGGTGGTCAGCGCCTGCTCCAGGTCGATGCTGCCGAACAGTTGTTCATCGGTTATGTTCTGCGGGACGACCTTGGCTCTTCTTCCGGAGTATGCTCTGGAGAAGGAATGGATTAGGGCCGATTTCCCTGAACCAGCCGGCCCTTTGATTAGCAATCCGTGGAGCTCGGGGTCGACCATCAGGCAGGTCAGTGCGCGGATGGCGTCGTCCATCTCCACGAATTCGTTTAGCTTCAGGATCCCAGATACCCCCTGAGTATGCTGTCGAGCTCGTTCTGGCGGAACTGGGCCTCCTCGAACGGGCCGGATTTCATGCGGTGGCGGAGGATAAGGGATGCGGTGGAGGATATGTCCTGGAATATGACCTCGTCCCTTCCCTCGAAGGCGGCATTGGCCTTTGCGGCACGGATCATCGCCAGATCCGCGCGGTGCCCCTCCATTCCGAACTGTATGGACACCATCGCGATGGCAGTGAGGGTCTTGTCGGAGACCTTGACGTCATGGACAATGGCCTTTGCGGCAGCGATCTTCTCGCGCAGGGCGTCGGTCTCATCCTGGCATTCATCCGTGAACTTCTCCGGATCGGCGTCGAAGGCGAGCCTTCTCTTGATGACCTCCACCCTGACGTCCGGGCTCAGCTCGGTCTTGATATCCACGCACATGCCGAAACGGTCCATCAGCTGGGGACGGAGGGTCCCTTCCTCGGGATTCATCGATCCGATCAGGACGAACCTTGCGGGATGCGAGAACGATATTCCCTCCCTCTCGACGAAGTTGCGCCCCATGGCGGCGGAGTCGAGGAGCAGGTCCACGATATGGTCGTCGAGCAGGTTAACCTCATCCACATAGAGCAGGTTCCCGTTGGCCTGGGCCAGGACTCCGCCCTCGTACTTCCTCTCCCCTGTGCGCAGCACGTGCTCGATGTCGAGGCTACCGGAGATACGGTCCTCGGTGGCGTTAAGGGGCAGTTCCACGACCTTCATGCTGCGCATGTGCGTCTCGACCTTTCCAGCCCCCATGCGCTTCTTACAATCGTCGCAGAGGTATCTTGGCAGATCGGGGTTGCAGTGGAATTGGCAGCCGTCTATGGACGGGACCTGCGGAAGGATCTGAGCGAGAGAACGGACGGTGGTCGATTTCGCCGTCCCTTTCTCTCCTCTCAGAAGCACGCCTCCTACTCCGGGATCTATAATATTCAATAATAGGGCGCGTTTCATCTCCTCCTGTCCGACTATGCGTACGAACGGGAACTGGAGTCTCTTCTCCGTATCCGACATCGTTTCCACCTGTCTTTTATCCGCTCCACGAAATAATGACCAGTACAATTTATTATGATGATTCAGTCATTTGTTTCGTTGATTGCGTCACAACAATCATTGATTTCATCAATTATAATAGTGACGACTCAATGAATTTATATACCTTTGATGACATGTCAATATCATGACTTGAAGGGAGTGATCCCCGAGGTCAATACCAGTCGCTTTGCGACTCTAAGGAGGAATAAGAAAATGGTAAGCAAACACTACCCTGGTAGGAATAAGAATCACGGTGTAAAGCTCGAGCTTTTCAGCGAGGACGACATTCGTGAGATCGATTACGCGACCAGGGATGTTCTCGAGAACTACGGTGTCCAGGTTTCCGATGAAGAGGGTCTCCAGCTCTTCGCGGACGCAGGATGCGATGTCAACTTCGAGACAAAGATGGTCAAGATCCCCTCTAAACTCATCAACCAGGCGCTCCAGACCGCCCCTAAGCTGTTCTACCTCTACGGACGTGACGATGAGCACACTGTTCCCATGGTCCACTCTGGACCTGTATACTACACCAACTTCGGTACCGGAATCCAGATGTGCGACTATCTCGGTGACAACAAGTACAAGACAAGGGACTCCACTGAGGAAGACCTTGCCAACACCGCAAAGATCGTCGACGCTCTCCCCAACCTCGCTGTCTACTCCCTTGCAGTTTCCGCAAGGAACTGGGCAGGAGTCGGAGCTGAAGATGTCCACGAGATGATGACCTCCATCAAGAACACCTCAAAGCACTTCCACCACATTGACCCCGTCGCTGAGAACGTCGACTTCTACTGGGAGATGCTCAAGGCCTACTACGGTGGAGACGAGAAGATGGCCCGTGACAGGCCCATCATGTCCATGCTTGTCTGCCCCACCTCCCCTCTCGAGCTGTCCCACAACGCAGCCCAGGTCATCATCAAGGGTGCAAGGTACGGAATCCCCGTCAACGTCCTTTCCATGGCAATGGCCGGAGGATCCTCGCCTATCCACATCACCGGAACCCTCGTTACCCACAACGCAGAGATTCTCTCCGGATTCGTCCTGAGCCAGCTGGCCAACCCCGGAGCACGCTGCCTTTACGGAAGTTCCACCACCACATTCGACCTCAGGTACGGAACCGCACCCGTCGGATCCCCTGAACTCGCTGTCATCAGCGCATCTGTCGCCAAGCTCGGACAGTACTACGGACTGCCCGTCTTCACAGCCGGTATGTAGACCGACGCCAAGATCCCTGACTCTCAGGCCGCACACGAGAAGTCCATCACCTCTCTGCTCCCTGCGTTGGCAGGTGTCAACCTGATCTACGGATCCGGTATGCTCGAGCTCGGACAGACCTTCTCCATGGAGCAGGTCGTCATCGACAACGATATCATCGCAATGAACTACAAGGCCATGGAGGGAGCCCCTGTATCGGACGTCACCCTGGCCGTCGAAGCCATCAAAGAAGTGGGAGTCGGAAATGATTTCCTCGCCCACGAAACGACCATGGAGAACTTCGAATCCGCCTCCAACCCCACTGTGTTCGACAGGACCATGCTGGGCGAGTGGATCGGCAACGGATCCAAGTCCTGTGTCGAGAGAGCCCACGAGATCGTCGTGGACATCATGGCCAACCATGTTGTCAAACCTATTCCCGAGGACCGCTTGAAGGCCATGGAGGCCATTGTTGCGGAAGCGGACGCAGCATTCAGAAAGAGAAAAGGAATGGAGTGATTTAAATGGCAACGACAGAAGAACTATGTGCAAGGGCAAAAGCAGCAGTCATGGCATACAAGGTCCCTGACGCGAAAGCAGTGGCAACCGAGGCAGTCAACTCTCCTGATGTGGACCTCGTCAAGGTCATCCAGGATGGATACTCTGCCGGTATCTCCGAGGTCGGAAAGCTCTTCGATGCGAAGAAGATCTTCCTGCCCCACATGATGGCAGCAGCCAACGCCATGACCGCCGGAATGGACATCATCGTCCCCGAGATCGAGAAGCGCGGCGGATCCGTCGGCGAGGGTCTCGGAAACGTCGTCATGTGCTCCATCGAGGGAGACATCCACTCCATCGGAAAGGACATCGTCGCCATCATGCTGAAGGTCGCTGGATTCAACGTCTTCAACATCGGAAGGGACGTTCCTCTCGGAACCATCGTCCAGGCATGCAAGGACAACAACGCAGTTGCAGTCGGAACCTCGGCCCTCATGACTTCCACCATGGTCGGACAGAAGACCCTGGAGGAGATGATGGTCAAGGAAGGTCTCAAGGAGAAGTGCAAGACCAATGTCGGTGGAGCCCCCGTTACTCAGCAGTGGGCAGACGAGATTGGAGCGGACATCTACTCCGAGAGTGCGAACGACGCAGTCGCGAAGTTCACCGCGGCCTTCACGGACTCGTGAGTTAAAACAAAGGGGTCACCCCCGCGGTCCTCCCGCGGGGAAACCCGTTTCTCCTTCTTTACCGGGTCGTGATCCCTTTGCCGCCCTACTCCGAGGCCAAAAAGTATTCAACTAAGTATTTAAACGATGAAACATTCGTCCCCACGATGTCAGACGGGGAGGATGTTTATTGGAATTCCTTTTTGCCGGCATTCTTCGACAGGATGAGTCTCGTCATGCGTAAGAACATGACGGATATCGTGTCGGATTATGGCCTTACCAGCGCTCATGCCGTCTACCTCATCGCCCTTCACATCAAGGATGGACAGACCCTTGTCAGCCTGTCCCGCTTCCTCGATTTGGACACTGCGAACACCAACCGTGTCGTCAAGGTCCTGAGGGACAAGGACCTTGTGTACGACGACCGCAAGTCTGACAACAGCAAGAAGTACAACATCTATCTGACCCAGGAGGGCCACCGCCTTGCCGCCAGGGTGATGGATGGTATCACCGAGCTCAACAACAGCTATTTCCGTGACATCCCTCGCGAGGACATCCTCCACATGAGGAACACGCTGATACGCGTCCTGAGCAACATGAACGTCGATATCGACAGTTATATGGGATCCAAGTACGAGGATCCGTTCTACACCCATCTCCACATCATTCCTCCCGAGGACGGTTACGATGCAGAGTCTATCCGTCTCCCGGAAAAGAGGAAGAGATGAGCTTCCCGCAACGGGAACATCCATCCGCAGTCATCCCGATATCTGAGCGGATGAAAATTCGGACATCCTGACAGTCAAAACCGCAGTACATTCGCCATGGATGTAACTGTGTATTGGTTTTTTATACCGTTCTACCGATGACGTACCGATGGGCAAAATCGTTGCAGTATCATGCAGTCCGAAGGCCAACGGGACCTGCAGCCGTATCACGGATGCGTTCTTGGATGGCGCTATGGGTCTTTCTACGAACATAGTCACTTTGCACAGGCCGACGAAATTCAAGTCGGTGCAGGACTGTCATCGTTGCATGGAATGCAAGAAGACCGGTAGGTGCGTCATCGATGACGACATACGCACCGTTCTGGACGATATGGTGGATGCCGATTGCGTCGTTTTCTCCACCCCTGCCTATTTCGAAGGCCCATCGGCCCTTTACAAGATGGTCGAGGACAGGATGTTCTCATTCTTGGATGCGGATCGGGAGTCCACGCTCGCGCCCGGGAAGAAGGCAGTCCTGATCGTTACATCCTGCTATCCCGATACCGATCTTCAGCAGGTCGCCAGCATCCTGTCCAGGAATCTGGAGACCATCGGCTTCGAGATGCTCGGGGTCATCACCTACTGCAACGAGAACGGGACCAAGCCCGCCGAGAAGAACGAGGAGCTCATGCACAGCGTCAAGAAGTTGGGGCTGAAGATGCGCAACACCCCTACGGTGTGATCCCCTTCCGCTGAATCCGCATCAGTTCCGTTCCGCCGTCGACCGATGGCAATCAATTTTAGTCAGATGCAGATATACGTCACCGATGAGCTCCGATCCTGCATACGACGCCTGCAGCAAGGCGAAGAGACAGTACGAAAGCGGAAACGTCCAGGGTGCCGTGGACACCCTCGAGGAGTATCTCAAGACGGACCCGCACAACTGCAAGGTCAGACTCCAGCTGGCCCAGCACATCATCTACGGTCTGAAGGACATGAAATACGGGATGATGCAGCTGGACATAATCCTGGACATCGATCCCGACTACTACGATGCCTTGGCCGCCCAGGTCGCAGTGCTCTCGGAGAACAAGAAGAACAACAAGGAGACGGATGCCAAGTTCCAGAGGCTTCTGGAGATCAACCCCTCCGCCGATATGTACAACACCTATGCCAGATTCCTCAGGAACCAGATGGTCGATTTCCCGAAGGCCGCCGAGTATTACGAGAAGGCCATCGCCTTGGCCCCCGGACGTTACGAGTACCACCAGAACTATGCCGCCCTTCTTCTTAACGATCTCAAGGATTACGAGAAGGCCAGGCAGGAGCTGGAGATCCTCATGGAGCTCAAACCGGACGATTGGAAGGTCAAGCAGAACTACGAGCGTCTTATGAGGGAGAAGTTCGACAAGGACGGCAAGGTGAAGAAGTCCAGGTTCGGCTTCCTCAAGAGGCGATCGGAGCCTCTTGCCGCAGTGGATGCACTTCTTGTCCCTGCGGTTGATGTATCCGCAATGCTTGCACTGGGGCAGCCCCTCGACGGACAGCGGGTTGGTTCCGTCGCCCCTCCATCCTGACCTCTCGATCGCCGAGTTGATCTTGTCGATGTCGGTGCTGAGCTCGTTGTTGTATCTCAGCATATCTTCATTGAACATCAGGACGGCCTCGTTCCTCTCCTTCTCGATCATGGCATGGTTCCCATAGATGTCCTGGAGCTTGTCGAGCTTCTGCTGGGTCTTGACGCGGACCATCTCCACGGGCTGGACCTTGAGCACGCGGGACAGCTTCTTGATCTCCAGATCGAAGGCGGCGTTCAGCTGTTCTTCCGTGTAGTCCTCGAATGGGCTGAGGCCAAGGAGCCAGAACGTGTTGAATTTCCTATCTGTGTAGAGCTCGTTCCCTCCGCTCGGGAGCGTGACTTCCTCTTTCTTCCTTGAGAAAAAACCCATGGTGGGCGGACGCATGTCCAGATGTAAATAATATACTGGTAACGGGAGCCTCGTGGTTCAAGTGGCGCTGTATCCTCAACCGCGAGTATGCTGGTCGGCATCCGGACATGACCATGCGGCCGTCCGTCGGCACGCACCCGTCCCGGGGAGCGCACTTATAAAATACTATACGTCCATCAGCACTAATTGGTAGAGCCACCTGTCCAGTCTGGATAAGGTAAGGCTCGGAAAGGTGTCGTCGCCATGGCCTATGAGAAGAACGAACGCAGGGAAGGTACCAAGCGCACCAGGCGCAAGGATGATGATAGGCCGTATGCCGAACACAAGGATCGTACCGATCGTCCTAGACGCAGGGATGGTGACAGACCGTACTCCGACCGCAAGGGACGCACCGACCGTCCGGGGCGCAGGGATGACGACCGGTCCCGCAGCGACCGCAGACCCCGCGGGAGTGACCAAGGCGATCGCAGGAGGTCATTCTCCAAGGACAAGGCACCCAGGGGGGACAGGAAGTTCTCGGATTCCAAAGAGAGGAGGGCCGAGGGGGATTCCGGAAGGCCCAGACATCGCGACGACAGGGGGCCCCGCGGCCCCAGGGTGGACAGGGACCATCGTTCGAGAGAGGGTAGGCCCGTCTGCGATTTCAAAGGTGACAATGCCCGCAGCAGGGAAATCGTCCATGAAGAGACTGTCCAGGAGGAGCCTAGGAAGATAGTGCTCTCCCAGGACCCATCGAAGCTGTTGTACAGGGGTATAGACTGTCAGATCAACGGTAACAACGAATTGGCCCTCATCATGTTCCTCCACGGATCGGTCTTGATGAGCGAGGGCTGCGAGAACAACGCCGATCGCATCCTCAGGGAGGTCGGCAAGGGAGCTTTCCAGGAGACCAGGGCAGGGATATCGCCGAACTGCACCGCCGACGCCCTTGTGGAGTTCGACTACCTCTGCGTCAAGCGCGATTCCGATTACGACCGCTCCTTCTTCGACTCGGAATATGAAAGGGAGAGCACCCACGCCATCTATCGCAGGATCTGTCTGGAGGAGGTGGAGGGCGACGATCCCGTGATCGACGTATTCGCCTCCAGGTATCCCGATGACGAGAAGAAGGTGATGAGGGGGCTCGATCTCCTCAGGCGCAAGAAGGGATCCGAGTCCGCAGAGAGGCATCTGGCTAGGATTGAGGATTCCATCCAGCGCAAGCAGTCCGTGTACACGCTCTTCACCCGCGCGATGAATGGCGACGCCAGGGCGGTGCAGGAGCTGAAGCAATGTTCCAAGGATGTCCCTGAGGCGGCGTTCTTCAGCGAGTATCTGGCCGCCCGTGCGGAGGGTACCAATGTTGAATGGCTGCGGACTAAGTATCCACAATACAAGGACCTTTTAATCGCCAAGCAGGGCGAGTTCAAGATCCAGGACACGCCCTTCGGAATGTTCCTCAAGGCCAAGAGCATGGAGGCCAAGAAGGAGGAGTGGATCTCCACCATGATGAACGCCGCCAGGGCAGGATCCCCGGAGGCCATCCAGGAGCTGTCCACGAAGATGTACAGGAACGATGTCAGGAAATGCCTCGCCGGGATCTATCTCAAGGACGGGGACCTCACCAGTCTCATCGGTGTATACCAGGCGGGTCTGGACGACATGTACTACATCGAGCAGTACTGCGGCGATGACAAGGAACGCGTGCTGGAGGTCGGCAGGGAGCTGGGCAAGCAGAGCGTCAGCAAAGAGATAGACTGGCTGAAGGACCATTACAGGAAGGGCATGGATTTCTGCAGGGACGCACTGGTGGAGAAGTCACGCGACGAAGCATATCATTGCAAGGCCATGATCTATGCGCTGCATGACGTGGGATGCGACATGGAAGCTGCACGTCTCTACTTCGAGATGGAGGGGTCGCCCGAGATCCCGTCGGTCAAATGGCTCAAGAAGGTATGCTCCGATGACGAGGTCACCGAGTATGTGCGCCAGCACTACGAGGCCAGCGGCGATACGAAGACGTTCGAGTTCATCATGGCCGAGGACGATTACGAGAGAAGGCCTAGGAAGCAGTCGCCGAGGGGCCCTAAACCCCGCGGGAAGCCCCGCAAGAGGTTCTGAACAGGCCCTTCCTCGCATCTTTTTACATGCTTTTTTGGGGTTCGACGCTTTTAAGATTGATATAGTTTATATACTGCTTATAAATCCCGTAGTAACATGTGGGACCTTCGCGTACAGAACATCGTAGCATCGACACAGCTTTCAGACGGATTCGATCTTAACAAGATAATGGAGGGTCTGACCGATTCGAAGTACGACCCTCACACGTTCCCCGGTCTCGTTTACAGGGTCAAGGAACCCAAGACCTCAGTGCTCCTTTTCAGGTCCGGAAAGGCCGTCTTCACCGGATCCACGGACCTCAAGATGCTCGAGGCCTCGGTCGAAAAGGTCCTGAGCGATCTCAAGGCCATCGGCCAGGACGTCTATGACAACCCCAACACCGAGATCCAGAACATGGTCTCATCAGCGGATCTCGGAGCAGAGGTCAACCTGAACACCACCGCTATCACCCTCGGACTTGAGAAGGTCGAGTACGAGCCCGAGCAGTTCCCCGGTCTGGTCTACAGGATCAACGACCCCAAGGTCGTCATCCTCCTGTTCGGATCCGGAAAGATCGTCATCGCCGGCGCCAAGAAGCTCGAGGAGGCCGGAAGGGCCGTTGACAACCTCGCAGAGGAGCTCAGGAGCGCAGGGCTTCTCCCTTGAACATTCAACCGGGACGTTTACGAACGTCCCGGACCATCTTCTTCCCGATACTGCGCAGTTTTATCCTGAGTTCGCCACATACGCGTGACCTTTGACCTGGCATCCGCTGGAACTATCGGATGTCTGCACTCGTCCGCGCGTTCTCAGTTACCGTTCTGCGATGATCGGAACCCGTCGATAAGTGTCTGTCCGGGTGCCTTCGGCACCGGAACTGCCCTTTCCCGACCGAAAATCGCCCTCAATATCGGTCCGAAATTGCTCCATACCCTCCGTTCCTCACCGTTTCTCCTCGTGAAAACCGTAAGTGTGAACGAGGACAGCTCCTCAGATATCGATTCCGCCGTCTTGGACCTGAACCGGGGATAAAGGAACCTGATCATGGACATGCAGAACAGCGCCAGGAAGGATATCAGGATCCTGCCTCTTATCGATCCCTCCTTGGTGCATCTGGCCGGCCTCCAGTCTATCCCGTGCTTCAGATCCTTGAATGCGGTCTCAACCGCGTTCCTGTCCCTGTAATACCTTAGCGTCCCCTCAGCTGTCAACGGACGGTTCGTCACGAGCACGAAAAGTCCCTCCCTGCCCGTGACCATGCGCCTCACCGCCTCCTCTATGGCCTCCTCGCGGGTGCGGCCTATCAGCGGGAACTGATAGGACAGCCTGGTATCCACGAAACAATTCGAGTTGCGATACTTCTTCCTCGGCTTCTTGCCATCCCTCAAAGCTAGCTTCATCTCCTCCATCTCGTCATAGTCATGCTCGGCCTTGCATCTGTACCTGTAGAAGATGTCCGCCTTCAGCTTCTCGTTGATGT
>Ga0310696_10001891_pt1 | contig 28983 bp, 29 predicted proteins | sample AusTroGonzalo_MG_4_FD_203885 | JGI IMG/M metagenome (GOLD analysis project Ga0310696, IMG submission 203885) | Bovine rumen microbial communities from tropical cattle in Woodstock, Queensland, Australia - Gonzalo_02 (v2) (version 2) | ecosystem: Host-associated > Mammals > Digestive system >... | reverse complement strand
ATTGGGTTACTCTTATTAAAGTTGGCCCCATATCTCGTCAGCATATACCTTGGCAGATCATTTCCCAAACTTCTGATTCTTTTTAACGAATCAGATGCTTCAAAAACCTTATACGCAGCCAGTAGTTCATCATCAGCAAACTCAAATGGCGTATCGTTATAGTCCACCACCCTCACGTTTTTGGGTTCTATACCAATCACGATGTTCGGAGCTGTCCACAGCGTGCGGTTCTGTCCCCACACCAGCCCTCCGGCAATCTTCGCGTGGGCCGATTCATCCGAGTGCGCCTTCATCAGTTCCGTAAAGGCCGCCACAGGCTCCTGCCTTTTGGTGTAATACCCCGATACTACCAATAGGATGTAATACACTGTCATAAGCACCGTCAGCACCAACAGAATAAAAACGGGAGCATTCCCTAAGTCCAACATCTTCTGCCAGAAAGTCTGTTCCCCACTGATCACCTCCCTCTCCCCGAGGTAGTTCATCACCACAGAGACAAGATAGATAATCCAGTATTCCAACACTGTGCCTCTCAGCCCGTATAGTTTTCTGTATAAAGTTTCCATTGCTTTTCTTTAAAGTGTCATTCGTGTTCCAAATTAACCCTTAACCGTCATCACCCCTTCCTCCTCATGCTCCACAAACGGTCCCTCCTTGCATTCAAAGATAACACTGCCTGACTCTAACGACTCCAGCTTATGCCAGACTCCCTTGGGGATATCAACACCATAGTTGCCACTCTCTTGACTCAACACCACATCTTCTATGATAGAGCCATCATCATTGTGAGTAGTCACTCTAGCCTTGCCTCGCAGGATAACGAAAGACTCATCCTTCGTTGGGTGCCGATGGATGGGTACCACAGTTCTTGGCTCCACCGCATTCAGCATCCGATGGCACTTATCCTCCAGCGACTGGTTGAAGCCCTATGCCGAGATCACGCCCAATAAGGCCGATTACAAAGCCAGTATATCTTCCTCCCCCGTGGGTTCATAAGGCCCGTCTTTGACTTCCATGATGACGGTGCCGGATTCCAGGGCGCGGACGGTGTGCCATTGGCCGATAGGGATGTTCAGGGCGACTACCTGGCCGCCGGGCGAGAGTTCGATGGCCTCGGTGCAGCGGCGCTCCAACTCGTCATAGAACTCCTCCACCAGCCTACCCCTTAAACAAACCACCGTTTCGGAGGATTTCCGGTGCCGATGAATGGGCAGCGGGCTCCCCGGCTCAATAGCATTCAGCATCCGCTGCGAACCATCAGACGCAGAATTCCGCAAATCCATATTCATCCGCAACCGAGGCGATGCCTTCGCCTGTGCGGTCAAGTCATCCAGTATTGCTTGCGTTATCTTCATAATCAATACGCTCTCAAAACAACCTCAAAACTCTCCGCATAGTTCACCCCCCACTGGCTCCCCCGAACAGCAGCAAGTCCAGCGATATACTCAGCACTCCGCGGATGCGGATAAGGACGCATCACACCACGATACATACCCAAGGCCTTTATCTTGGCATCAACGCCCTCTTTCCCTACTTCCACAAAGCAGTTGGGGTTAAACGTCTGCATGGCATTGTTAATCTTCCACTCCGTGCAGCTGGGCACCTCCATATACCAGAACTCCTTCACTCGCTTCACCTCCGGCCTGCGCTGGAACAGACGTATCGCCTCCTGGCAAGCCATCGACGTCTGCAGATGGTCGTTGTTCGTATCCGCAGGATGATGCGTGATGATGATGTCCGGCTCACTCTCCTTGATGGCACTTTCGATGAACTGCACCAGCTGCAGATGCGGCACTGTGTTCATCTCGATGTTCGGGAAAGTCCCTTCATACTCCTTGTTCACCCCGATATATTTCAGTGCCGCATGCGTATCATCATCCAGCTCCTTGTCATCCGGACGGAACGCACGCGCCTTAGCCTCCGTGCACATGATACACACATCCACCTGGTCACCATTGTGAGCCCATTTCCATATCGATGCTCCTGCACCCAGCACCTCATCATCCGGGTGCGCCACTACCATTAAGTATTTCATATTTTTATTATTTAATTTTCGATTAATAATCCTCTGCTTCAGGCTCATTTGCGGTGCAAGCACATGCAAAAATTCCTGCAGCCACGAAATTGACAGCACCAACTGCCCAAACCTGCCCGCATCAGAGATGAATCATCCGTTGCCTTTTGCTTAGCTCTTTAATAAACGCAGCCACACTTACCTCATTGTCCTGAGTCGAGATTATATCCACATTTGTATTGTCAAGAAATAGATTATACTTTTTATTTGCCAAGGTAACAAGCTGCCTCGTAATGCTCTCCTTTGAGCTATTATCCTTGGTAAATATGGTCAATTGCTTATGCTTGGCATCAGCCCCTACCTGTGTATCAAAGAACTTCTGGAAATAAAAATGGTCTGTGATACCCATAGAGTGACCAAATATTATTATCTCGTCAACCTCAAGCATCTTGTCTGAGAGATGGCATGACTTATAGTCAGGATTCTCAGACTTTATCATATACTCATACCCTTCAGCCATATTGTTGAATCTTTGAAAACCCAGAAGTATTTTGGTCATTGTGTAGCCATGAATATACTTTACGCCACATTTGGGCTTATCACCAAGCAATTGCTCCAAATCCGTATAATTGAACGTAACAATCTGGTTATTCTTACGTGAAGACACTTGCTTAAGTAACAATAACGACAAGCTCTTCCTATCAATCTTCGATAAATCAATTGACTTAATGTATGTCTGTAAATCCAAGCATAGAAGGTTGTAAAAAGTCCTTATTGTGCCATCCGACACGATATTTATGCTTGTCAAACCACCCCTGTCATTGTGATATTCTACCCTCTGGCGTGTGGCATACTTCATGAGTTCCATTTCCACATCAATCCAGTTCTTTAAATTCTTCTGAAGTGTAAGATAGTTGTGAATATTTCGGTCATGCAAGTCAATTATTGCATTGGGATAATGCTTAATGTTAACTCTCTTCTTAAATAGTTCCGATTCCACAAAATTGTTATATGATGTAGGGAGCCCTAATGACAAGTCGAAACCATTACCTAAAATGAGAAGAACTTCGTGCCGCTTAAAAAACATAAACTTATCATTTAGAAGTTCGTTACAAATCTACCAGACCCTTGCAACTTAATCCAGTAGTCAATACCATTCGAAGAATAACCATATTTCTTCAAGGTCTTGCCTATTTTGGCCATATCTCTGGTAGTCATCACCAAGTCCATATTGCATTTTTGGGCTATATCCTTGTTGTATCTCTCTAGTACACAAACCAAACCTTTCATGATAGCCTCATCATCTTTCCCAATAAGTCCTTCATTTAGGAATAGTCGTAGATATGCCGTGCAAGTATCCAAACCATCACTATTTCTGAACAAGACTCTATTTACTATGATGTTCACATAGCTGACGATCTCTTTCTTCGACAGAGTATCACGGTTTACATAGATGTATTTCAACGCTTCCTTAAGTTCCTCCTCATATATTGAAAGAAGTCCTTCTTCTGTATCTTTCACACCACTGACTTCTTGAAGAGTTTTCTTTGCTTGACTATAAACCTCATGGAAATTGGGTATTTCTTCTAATCTCTTCTTATAGTAATTCATGAAAGACAGCATTTCCGAAAGTAGTCCTTCCAAGCCTCCTAAAAGCGGTAGAGTTCCATGCTTTTCAATAAATTTCTCAACATTTTCCAGACTCCCCCTTAGTTCTCCAAAAATGAAATACAGAGACCCTTTATCCAAATAGATACGACGGATAAAACTCGTCAATTCAAGGTAAGTGAATGATGTAAAATGGCCCTCTGGCGTCACGCCACTCTTCCAAAGCAAAGGACTTTTGCAGACAGAATCAATATAAATCTTTCTTTTAGCAGCATCGTCTTTAACAAAGAATTGCGCACTCTGATAGACAACTTTATCAATTGACTGTCCAAGCGTCTGTATCAGTATTTCAACGCATTTGCTGGAAGCCATTTCTTTTTGTTCATCCGTAATAATTCGATAGATGTTCCCTGCAATAGTTATTTCTTCCGGTTTTTCAATCTGTGACACAAATTCAGATACAGCATTATCAAGTTCTGGATTACTATTAGCGTCCTTCTTATCAACGTGCAAGTAATACAAACAGTTGATGGCGAAGCCTGTATCTTTCTTTGAATTCCTTAAGACATCAATAATAATCCGCCTCCTTGATGCTCCATCCCTAAGACTATTCAGTCCTCTATTAATGAATACATCAAGAACATCATTAAACCTATCATCTTTCTTTTCAAACCGTTTATTAACAGCCTCTTTGTCCCAAATCTTCATAAAGAACTCATCCCATTTGGAGGAAGGAACAGAAACGAACATTTCTTTTGAAATGGTAAGAATTGATTCTTTAAGGTAATATGGCGTATCTTCAGAAAGAAATGCTGCTAATAGATTACAAAGCAACTTGTCAAGGCAAGTTTCTCTCAACTTGTCCGAATACGCATAGTCCTGCCCAATTCTCGAGCGAACCTTCTTGTCCTGACACATAATGTCATAGAACAAAGTAGGATATGGTAATGCCTCAAATAAGTTTTTGTGAACTGGATACCAGTTTTCTGCACTTATGTAAATATAGAAGTTTCTGAAGCTGGGCTGAGCGGGCGCTTCTAGCATAAAGTTAAGCACTGCCATAGCCTCAGCTTGCTTGGCAGGTTCAGGCCCACCTACATAAACTATCTTTTCATTCTTTCCATCTCCATACCTTACTATCTTTTCCTTATTCTCCTTGACTCGCTTTATATAACCAAATAATACATCTAAATAATCCTGAACATTGGCATTCTCAAAAATAGCCAGCGAATGTCGGTCAGGGATTGTGTTTTCCACTAAATTAAGAAGTCTGGTTGCGTAATATCTCTCCTTGGGATTAACGGAATCTTTCAAGAAAGATGTAAGTATCTCCTTGCCACCTTCTATTCCAAAAAAATACAGAAGCATCGATTTCTTCAATACATCTTCACCAACTGGATTCCATTCTGCCAACAATGCCTTCGCTACCTTAAAGTCTAGCTCAAATAGACTACGCAGTATTCTCTCATAATGGGTTAATGCCACCTCTTCTTCCCATTCGCCATATAGTGTTTTCGCCCTCTGAACTAACGCGCCTAGTTCCATGACATATTTTTTGTCTATACCAGACTCTGTTATTAGTATTAGCAATTTATTGTCCAAGGGTATACCAGTATCTCTTAAAGCCAAGAGAGCCAACCTTGCTTCATTCTCTGTCAGTTTCTCCTTGTCTTGAATTACACTCAAAAACCTCTTTTGTTGGTCAGAGTAATTAACAAAGCGATTCCATATCTTTATCTGCTCCAGTCTATCCAGTATTTCTTCGTGAATTATTAGTGTATGTGAAAAAAAAGGCACTGACCCGCTAATATGGTTATCATACACCTTACTCCACAAGCCAAGATATTCCTTCTTTTCCATTACTTCCACAGCTGGTTTTTCCTGCTCTGAATCTATAGATTCAAGGTAATCAAAGAAATGACAAAAGACATCACGAAGTTCTTCAGATGCTGATGCACCAATTTCCCTCAACACATCCTCCCTTTGAATAGGGATATAGAATATATTATGGTTCTCGTAGAATAGAAGTTTTTCAGGCTCAGGAGAATCAGTTGAAACATCAATTAGATAGATCTTATAGTCCTTCTCTTCGTCACCTTTCTCTGGGCATTCTTCCCTTTCTAGAATATCCCTCACCCATTCAATCCAATTCACAAAGTTTGGATCATCGCCCGAGAAACCAACAAGACAAAAGACACCTTGAAGCAGCGAGATTCTCATCAGTTGAGTAAAAGCCTCATGATCCTCTGGGTAATTTTTGTAATCTTCTGCGGATATAATGTATTGTTGGTGAGGGTTCCCGTCAAAACGGAAATCACGTGGTTCGTCAGGATGATATAAATCTCCATGCAATTTTATGATAGTAGGATCATCCCTAAACACTGAAAGGTTCTTCGCCTTGGTTATTGAAGGCAATTCTTTCTCTGCTGAACTGGCCGCATACTCTAACAAACGGTCATAGTTGGTCGTATATCTCTTTACCCACTTCTGACCCTCAATCAGCTTTATGTGTGCTTTGAAGTGCTCTGGATTAATCTTAATATGCTTTTCTTTATACTTCCCTGCATATCTAAACTCTCCGTTTACTTCATCAATATAGGGAATACGTTCTTCAATATAATGCTCTATAGATTCTCTGAATCCTTTTCTTGAAATGAATTCCGAAACGATATTAAGCGGCCCAATTCTCGATATAATTCTGTCTTTTTCATCCTTCTTGAACTCATCATATCTCATTTCCGAAGAAGGATTTAACTTCAAGAAGCGTAGAAATGCCGCCTCCATATCGCCCTGATACATCTCCTCCACCATATCATACAACAACTCATTCCATGATGGGAATTCTGGACAGGCATTCTTTGAGAACCCCGCTCCAACCATCACAGAAACATGGCCTTTCTGATATTGTTTCTTAAGTTCAGATAATTGTTTCAGGACGTTATCTGTCATAAAACCATAGTACTATACATGATCAGGGGCTACAACCACCTGTTCCTCTACCTCTTCATTACTCATACTCAAGCAGCTAAACGAATGCCCGTCATGATCCTCATAACTCTTAAGAACAACGCCTTGCTCAACAAGTTTGTTAAGTATCTCCTTTGCTCCTTCTAGGTCGTAGTGCTTCATACGGAGTATATTATAGATGAAATAATTCTCGCCCACATAGCCCGCACCGTATGTTTTTGCCCATTTAGTGGTTTTTCTGAGTTCATCAATGAAGACTTCCTCGCTGATTTCTTTGTAATGCCGCTCTGATACTAATCCTGCAAGAGAAGTCCAGTCTAATAAATCAAAGCCTTTATCAAACTCATCACTGAATACAATTCCAGTGTCCATTAATTCGTCCACCGAATCTTCGTCTTCTTTCTTTTGAACTTGACCTGCCACAGCAAGGAATGACATAGGGATGAAATCATCAGCATTGATGATGAACATCATGTGGCCTGTCATTTCATAAGCATTCACTATATAGTGAACAAATGGATGTTTGTCCTTCTTCAGCCAGTCTTGTTTTGATATGTCTTTAGTCAGGAACACTATGTCTGTGTTATGCTCCTTCATATAGCATAACATCTCGTGGTAAATATACAAATCGCCCCAACCCACTGATTCCTCGATAGGAGCATCAATAGGTTTCTTAGGATCGCCAGAACCAGGAAAAGTAATCTCTATGCTATTTGATTCTCCATTTTTATCTGCCTTGACTTCATCAAAAGCTTTTCTGAGTTTTTTGTACAGCTCAACAATGTAAGTCTGTTCCTTATCGGATAATGATGCCAATACGACCGTTTCTGATAAAGCATTGAGAACAGGGTCACTATACTCAAAATCTGCCTTAGTCATACACTGATTGCACTCTTCATCAAGATGCTTGTCTATCTCATCCTTACACGATTTTAGTTTTTCTTCATACTCGGTCGTAAAGTGAGGTTGTTCAAACAACTCAACCAATTCCTTCAGCCGTGCTCCAACTTCTGGCATTCCAAGCCTTACAATACTTTGGTTGGCCACCCCCATTACACCCCCTTTTATGTTTTTAATGGCGTCACCCAAACTCTCTAAGGTTTTGTTAATATCAACCTTTAGGTTTTCCACTTGCCCCATGAACTTGTTAATCTGGGGTATTCTACGGCGATTATATTCACGCTCAACTTGTGAAGCTATGATGATTCTGGCCTTATTTTTCATTATGAAATCAACAAAAGCATTTCGCTCTATGTCAGATATCATATAAAGATTTAAGAGCACACAGGTGTCCAGAAAAAAGGGCATTTTATTATCATACAGCCAATTGTCCTTTTCCTTCAGACCCTCAGAATAATGAGCAAGGGCATCTTTTGCTTTTTTTAGGCTCTCATATCTTGTCTTGAAACAGAAGTTTTCACTGACGACTTGTTTTGCCATAGATGCTTTTACTGCTGGTTTATTCCGCACTGCCATACCATTCCTTGATGAGAGAATTTGGTACCATCACATTGGACCATGCGGCACCATGTGATACTTTTGTCACGTAAATACGTGAAGGGTTGATGTGATCCTTTATATAGTCACGAATGTCAGTAACTTTTAAATTGGAGCGCATTAGAAAACACTCTTCTGTTAAAAGAGCCGTGTCCCCAACCCTGTTTAGTAGTTCCTGACACTGGCTCATTGACTGCCCTTCAAATAAAGATAGTGTTACAATATAAACATACATAAATAAATAGCTAATCAAATAAAATCATTTTACTATGTGGTCGTTATTTGCCATTATAACTCATCCTGCCTTCCCTGGGATATGAACAGATATTCTATATAACTGCAATTATACTTCAAATAATACATTCCCAACTCCTATCTCATCCTCATTATCCTCCTCACTCTCACCTCATCATTCACTCCTTGGATATATCCATTCAAGCTTTGTTCCATTTGCCGCAACTGTTTATCTATCTCCATATAGAGAACTGAAAATGCGCCATCATCGCATCACAATAATACTATTATTCTCTTTGATGATAGGGCCACTAATATATTTTTCAGCTATATAATCGGCTAAGATACCATTGAAGTATTCTTCTCCCATATCAATCATCCACCATCAACCGCATAACCGCGAATCGTTTGATTCCCAAAGAAGGTAACCAGCTGCTATACCCATAAAGCAAGTCGTCTCTGCAGTACTAACAATTACGAGCAGATGCCCATACCGCCATAAACCATCACAATATCCAATTACCTAACCCACAACCATCACATCACCATCCTATAGCAATTAGTCTCCACCACCAAAAAACCCAGCCCCCGATAAAGCCCATTAGCCGCCACCCGCCCCGGATGGGAAGTCAGCGACAAATGATGCACGCCAAGCTCCTTAGCCGCCTCAATCAAAGTCCGCATCAACTCCTTTCCGAATCCACGGCCACGGCACTTAGAACTCACTACAACCGATTCCACATCACCAATGGTAAACTCCAGGGTATGCTTAACACAAAGCGTGGCGGTAGCCACAATATGACCGCAGTCTCTGATCACATACACGAGGACATTTGCATCATTTAAGGCATTGGATAGCAAATGCTCATCACAGAAACTTGTGGCCGATAACTCATGCATCAGAGCATCAAGGTCTGCCAAGTCTTGCGGTGTATATGAACTTAACTCTTCTACCATTTAAACCAGGGAACTTTCTTGAACACAGGAATCATTTCTTACGATTAGTCCGATGCTCGATACCATTCCTATTAACTCCATTAATTGACCGATGCCAGAACCTATGAACGCCAGAGTTAAGCGCCGTATCTTTCCACCACCTCACCTTTTAGTACCCTCACGATTCTGTCACAGGCCTTTCCATCGCCATATGGATTCACAGCTTTGCTCATCTTTTCGTATGCGACAGAATCTGTAAGTAATGTGCTAACCTCGCTAACTATTAGGTCATGGTTTGTTCCGACTAAGTGTACTGTACCACTCTCTAGAGCTTCTGGGCGTTCTGTAGTGTCTCGCATCACAAGCACCGGTTTGCCGAGACCAGGGGCCTCCTCTTGTATGCCACCGCTGTCCGTTAATACCACGGTGCTTTTCTCCATCAGGTAAACAAACTCCAGATACTGCAACGGTTCTATGAAGAAAAAGTTAGGACGGGTTAAGTCCTCACCAAACACCTCGTGAATGGGCTTACGAACATTTGGGTTTAAGTGCATGGGATAAACAAAATCCACATCAGGATATTTTTCAGAAAGATCCTTCATAGCTGTTACCATGCTTATAAACCCGTCACCAAAATTCTCTCTCCGATGACCTGTAATCAGCACAAGTTTCTTACCTCCTTCCAGGCGGGTTACATCATAACCCGCATTCTTCAGCACATTAATCTGTTCATCGGAAAGCGTTTTGTTACTTTTCAGTTTGTCAACTACCATATGAAGAGCGTCAATAACGGTATTGCCCGTAACAAAGATTTGGCCATGGGTTTTCTCATCCTTCAGATTGCTCTCTGATAGCGGCGTCGGTGAGAAGTTATATGTAGCGATTCGTCCTGTAATCTGTCTATTCATCTCTTCTGGCCAAGGACTATAAATATTGTGAGTACGAAGGCCGGCCTCAACGTGCCCTACTGGTATCTGCTGATAGAATGCAGCTAGAGCAGCTGCAGTGCTTGTAGTTGTGTCGCCGTGAACTAGCACCACATCAGGCTGCACCTCCTTCAGTACATCACGCATACCTGTAAGAACACGAGCTGTCACGTCATACAGATCCTGACCTTGCTTCATTATATTAAGGTCGTAATCAGGAGTAACCTCAAATATCTTTAGTACCTGGTCCAGCATTTCACGATGCTGTCCCGTCACACACACTATTGTTTTGAAATCTGTTGGATACTTCTGGAACTCCTTCACCAGAGGGCACATCTTGATGGCCTCCGGTCGTGTTCCAAAAACTAACATTATTTTCTTCATTATTGAATTTTAATTACGTTATTCCATTCGTTATCTTTCTCCATCTCCGGCACAGATGGCCTAAACGGTCATCAAAGCGTTTGGCTCATAAGAAAAACCGTCTTCCTATTCGGTTGTCCTTCTTTCATTTCTTTCAGCATTCAGACGTACTGGTTTTTCCTTTTATACGTTTCACTTATTTCTAAAAGTTCTTTAAACATCCCTAGCCTTGGCTCTTGTAGCTTATTTGCATTTATCAGTTTCCTTCCTCTTTTGAGAAAATGAATCATCAATCGTTCTTCAGGCTTAAATTTTGAAGGATTTCTGTGTTCTCGTTCAATGAACGCCTTCACTTCATTGTATCGAGTCCACCAACGTTCGTCTTGAGTCATTAAATCTTGAAGGTTTTATTTGTTGAATAGCAGCTCTAATACCTGTTCTTACGATAGAACACCATGTTTTGATGGAATCTTTTGGGAAAATGCTAAAATGATGGATAATATCTTTTGAATATCGTCCTAATGAAATCATCTTGTATACAACGAAAGAGTGTTTGCTGTAATATTCTTTTTCACGATTGTGCCCAAAGTTCCCTGTTTCTAAAACAAAATCCATTATCCTAGATGCCTTATTTAACCATTTTCTATTTGAGGAATAAAAAGGCAACACATCACTAGGCATGCCCAGGTATTTTACAGCTAAAGCAGAGAGACACTTCCACTCTGTCATTATGCCTGAACGTTTTAAACGACTTTCCAACATTGCAACATTCAATACATCATGGTTGGTCCATAACAATCTACACCAATCGCATATCTGCCTTAGCCCAACACCTTCTTTGAAAAAGTGTTGCAGAATATGAGAAAAAACAAAAATAATATCCTCGTCTGCTCGTGGTAAAAAGACCTGAGTATAATCATTTATCCATGAACGCACATTTCCACCGTAGAAGACATCAGATTGAACCTCATCAATAACCTTGTCTAGTTTTGCCCAGAGCCCACTTCTTAAAGAGCCATGTAACTCTACCTCCCAATTATCAATTGTCAAAGGTAAATGACATTTATACACTTCAAAAACACCCACGCTTGATGCTAAAGGTGAAAGATATTCTATCGCTTTATTATAATTATCTGGACTCAAAAAAAAATCTATGTCCCCGCATGACCTCCATAGCGGGCGTTCATAACACTGAGCAATTCCTTGTCCCTTAACTAGTAAAGCATAGATGTCAGCGGCCCTTAATTTTTCAATTAAAACACCAATGAATTGATTCATTGCCTTGTTTTGTTGCTCCAATTGAAGAGCAGAACCGGCAAAAGTAAGAGCCACTTCTTGTGGCACTTTAACATCTATGATATGTTCTATACCCGCAGCAACCAGCCCTACCACCGACTGCTCTGCTGCCAGCCGGTACACATCATTGAAATCTATCTTACCAAATGAAGCTAACTGAACATCATGCTCCCAAAGTCCAGCTCTCACCAATGATAAAAAAACTTGGATATTCTTATTAAGTGGTGTCATTTAATCACTACTCACTTGTCCTAAAAGGCCACAGAGCCTTAAATACCAAGTATGTCTTATTACTCTTGCCAAACGCCAGTTTGAAGCAATAATACCCACATACTACCATCCATCGAGGTATGCGAAGTAAATGCTTTGCCCGGCCTTCAGCCCTTTCTTCCGCAATCACCTTGGCACTGTCAAGCAATTCTTCATCTTTGATGATATGGATAGTATTATCCACATCCTTATCTACCCAATCAACCATAGAGGCAACTGCTTTTCTTACATTAAGAACTTCAAATTGTTGTCCTCCACCTATTAGATAAGCCCAATCAGGATATTTCAAATAATACCGCTTCTGGATGTCACGTTTCACGTCTTCAGTATATACTGGTGAAAATCTATAGATATTCCATTCCGTGCAAATCTCCTTCAGACGACCCTCTGCCATTGCCTTGCTCTTTCCATAGATAGAAATAGGATTAAGATCGGTTTCAGGTGTAATTAAACCCTTCACCATTCCAATGGCATCAACAGTACTGATGAACAATACAGGCACATTGTGCTTTGCACAAGTTTCAAAGACGTTCTCTGCGCAATCCACATTCATTTTTTTGAACTCTTCCCAGGATGTATCAGCGACACCCTTGGTATGAGCCAAAGCAGCAAGATGAATACAACGGTCTATCTTGTTTTCTTCAAATACCCGCATAACATCAGCTTTAGAAGCTAAATCAAGGACAACAGGCTTTAATCCGTAGAGTTCTTCTTTTGGCTGAACACGGTCAACACCCAAAACGGTATGTCCTTTCCCAATAAGGCCTTTTACAACATAGCTGCCAATCATTCCGGCAGAGCCAGTCACAAGTATATTCATATCAAATTATTGATTCATCGTTTTGTTAGCGTCTTCCTTCAGCTCGTTTAAGATCCAAGTGCATTCTTTCCCACACACAGAATAAAGAATACAAATGACAGTATTAATAATCATCTTTAGATCGTATCCTAAGCCAGCTTTCTGTACGTAGGTATATTCCAGTTCTCTACGAGTTGGATACACCTTTTCCATATATTCCTTTTCGTCCGTTATCTGGTCGCCATAAATGTAATCATACAAAGCTGCTGGACCACTCAAACCCACGGGAACTTTTGCTGCTTCATTCCACTTACCATAGCGGAACATATCAAACTGATCTTCAGCCACAGGACGAGGGCCAACGATTGACATTGTTCCATTAAGAATATTGATCAATTGCGGCAGTTCGTCTATTTTGGCCTTTCTGATGAAATGACCAAAGGGGAATATTCTATCTTCATCAGGTCTTAGACTGGCTTCTGCACCTTTCTTAGGTGCTTTTAGCACTTTCATTGACCTGAACTTATACATCTTGAATGATTTGTTCCCCTTTCCAATGCGGTTAGCCTTATAAAATATTGGCCCCCAATCACTTATGAGAATACCTATTGCCGTCAACAGAAATATTGGGGACAACACTACAAGTGCTAAAAACGCACAGAAAAAATCAAAGCACCTTTTTACAATTAAATACATATTCGCAGAATAATCAGATTACATCATAACTTGCCAAATTCACATCCCAGTTCTTAATATCCTTAACAATATCATTGTTATAACGTTTATCAAAGAACTTAATGATAAAGTTGAATTGTTTTGGAGCAAACTTCTGCGGAACCTTTATCAATCCGCTATTTCTAAAACAAAGATTACCGACGTATAGGATTAAATCAAAGCCTTTTCTATTATGCTTAAGTATGTATTTAACCGCCTGATTGAAATGTTTGGCTGATTTTCCTGTTACATCAATTAGAAAAGCTGCTCTTACACCATTGAACGGCATCACCTTATAAAAGAACTCCAAGTCTCCGTCATGAACAATTTCATAATGTCCATCCATTCTCTTATAACGAGTTTGATTAAATGATTCCGAATCTTTTTCAATCTTATACTCTGTAATCTTCTTGCTAGAAAACAATCCTGTAAACCAAATAAATGACCAAGCGAACGCCTTTGAAAGGAAATTGAATGCTCTCAAAGAAGGCTTGATACCCCCTATTCTATATGGCAAGATATAGGTCTGCATATCACCAATCTTTTTATATATCTTTGTCTTAGCATACAGCTTCATTACTTTGGCATCCGGGAATCCAATCATCAGTTTGGCTCCCATTTCTTTCATATGATCAAAATATGATTGTAGTTGATTCATGAATATTTCCCCGTCCCTATAGTCTTTTAGAATAAATGCATCCACACCATCCACAAAGACAACTTTCTCTCCATTACACCAATAATAACTAGGAACAGCACAAATGTGACCAATCACCTTGTCATCATCATAAACCACATTGTGCCAGGAGTAACCAAATGCATTTTGCACATACTGGTTAATCATCACCTCTAAAGGTCTGTCAAGAGAAAAGGTGATATTGAAACCATCCAGAATCTGCAGTAATTCTTCCCTACTTAATTCGGTGGTTTTCTTGTTCTCTATGCGTATCATTGATTATAGTCTTTCAATTTAAACACTTCTCCGTGGCCTGGATAAATGAGTTGATTGCCATCAAACCTATTCAGTATCATTTCAATGCTTTCCTTGAACTTTTCTTTTGAACCATTTCTCTTATTGATGTACGGTTTTGACTGCATTACGGTGTCACCAGTAAAAAGCATCCCTTCAATCAAAACACAAACAGAGCCCATACTATGGCCTGGTGTATAAACAAACTTAAAAGAATGGCCCTGCCAATCTAATATACCTCCTAGTTCTTCTGTCGTATTATCAACATTGCAAACTGTGTAGTGGTAATCCGGATTGTCATAATACAACAAGAAATATGCTTGAAACTCATTAGCAAGATTCTGTTTGCACACTTCAGAGCACACCACTCTTACTTCATACCTCTCCACAAGGGCATTACATCCCCATGTGTGATCTGTATGTTCATGGGTAAGAATAATGTAATCCAGAGTTAATCCATTCTTTTCAATATAATCTATCTCACTGAGAGATTTCTCGGAACCAGGATCTATGCATACACAATGCATTGATGCCTCATCTACTAATAGATAGCAGTTTGAGGACATCAATTCATTTACAAACCGTTCTACTCTTATCATTTAGAAGAACAGTACCATACCTCCCCAGGTGTATCCTAAGCCCTGAGCTATGGACAACACTTTCATGCCTTTTGTCAACTTACCCTCCTTCATGGCCTCACACAATGCTATGGGGATAGTCGAAGACACGGTATTACCTGTATTCTCTATGCTAACGTAGTATTTATCAGGATCTATTCTTAAAGTCTTGCGCTCCAGATTGGCCAGGAATATATTTGCCTGATGATAAACATGCAGGTCTATATCATCCTTTGTCAATCCATTCTTGTCTAATACATCTTTAAACAGAGCCGGAATACTTTCAAGGGAGTAATTCAAAATGGCAGGACCATCCATATAAAGATTGTCCGAAGAATGAGGATTGCCAAAATCATCAAACACCAAATCGTTGGCCGGTTTCAACTGGCGGGCGCCACCTGTCTTAACTATCAGATTCTTTGCACCTTCTCCATCAGTACCAATTACAAACTCACCTATCTCAGCAATACCGTCCGTGCCAACCACAGTTGCACTGGCTCCATCACCAAAGATAGTGCGGTTACTTTTGTCCTTTTCATGCATATACTTTGAGTAGGTCTCACCTGTCAACAAAAGTACATTTTTAGCCTGGCCAGCCAAAATGACTGCCTTAGCCAGAGACAAGCCTACAATATAACCATTGCAGCCCAAATTAACATCTATGGCTGTCAGGTTATGACTCAATCCCATTTTTTTCTGAATTACGCATGCTGTAGTTGGCAAATGGTAATCAGGACTTTGGGTCACAAATATCAAGTAGTCTATTTCACTTTTTTCAATACCGCTCGTTACAAACAATTGCTCTGCGGCTTTCATGGCGATATCGCTTGCAGTCTCATTTTCAGCCGTAATATGGCGCTGCTTAATACCAAGTTTCTTTTCTATCTTCTCAACGGTCCACTCAGGAAACATAGCTGCCACCTGCTCGTTAGTAAGCACGCCTTCAGGCAGAGCGTAATTAATAGCTTTAATATATGCCTTCATTTATAATCTTATTTTAATGTAAACCCACCATCAATCAATATGTTGGAGCCTGTCATCCAACTGGAAGCATCACTAAGAAGAAAAACAGCACAATTGGCTATATCCTCAGGTTTTCCAAACCTCTTTAACGGATATTTCAGCTTTAGTTCTTCCAGTTCTTCTGCTCCAAAAGTGCCATTACTTACCTCAAGAAGTGGCGTTTCCACAACTCCGGGATGAATAGTATTAACTCTAATACCTTGAGCCGACAGTTCTAAAGCCAAACTTTTTGCATAACCTGCAAGTGCAGCTTTTGTAGCACCATAACCGCCCTCACCTATCTGACTACGATAAACGCCAGAGATAGATGAAATGAAAATAATAGATGAGTATTTCTGTATTTTCTTTTTCTTAAGCAAAAGGGCGTTCAGCATCAATGGTGAGAATAGATTCGTCTGGAAAATACCTTCAAGAGATGACTGGTCCATAAACTTAGCCATCTGAATTTGAGAAATACCCGCACAATATGCAATACCATTAAGTGCGGGTATCTTCTCTACTATCTCATTACGAGTATCTTCACAATTCAAATCACCACTTAACACCAAATGTCCATCTCCTTCCAAGGAGAACAAAGTTTCTTGCAGTCTTGCCTTGTTTCTTCCGGAAAGGACAATTCTGGCACCCATCTTTGCACAAGCAACGGCTATGCCTCGCCCTATACCAGACGAGGCTCCCGTTACAAGTATACATTTCCCTTCAAGAGAGAAAGGATTCTCCATCTTTACTTTGTCTGAATCAAATTGTACAAATCTTCAATTGTGATGCATGAACGCAAGTCTGCACCAGTTATTTTCTTGCCAAAAGCCTCCATTGCCAAGGCAATGATAGAAAGGGCGGTAAGTGAGCCCCACTCTTCCAATTCACGATAATTAGTATCAGCCTTGAACTGATTCTCTGGAGTCTCATCAAATTCTGCTGCAAAAGCCTTTACAAATTCATCTAATGTCATAATTCAATTAAATTTAAAATGTTTGTAAAATAATATTAACTCAAATACATAAATATATCATTTTTCGCAAAGCTCTGTAAGAACTCCCTGTGTAGAGCGAGGATTAAGGAAGGCTATGTTCAGACCTTCAGCACCCTTACGGGGCTCAAAGTCTATCAGCCTAACCTTTTTGTTTCGGCATTCACCTAGTGCATTGGCAACGCCATCTTCAACGGCAAATGCAATATGATGAATACCAGGGCCTTTATTCTCCAAAAATGATGCAATAGCGCTATCTTCAGAAGTAGGTTCCAAAAGTTCAAGTTTTGTCTCTCCTACTTTCAGAAATGCTGTCTTCACCTTCTGGTCTTCTACTTCTTCTAAAGCATAGCATTTTAATCCAAGCACATTCTCGTAATACGGAAGAGCGTCTTCTATACTCTTAACAGCAATACCTATATGCTCTATATGCGATATTTCCATATTACTTAACCTCCTTAACAATTTTATAATTCTTTACCTTTCCTGCATAGGTTGGCACATCAAGCAGAGACTGCTGATGCAGTTCAGGGAACATACGGCGAACTATCTTCTCAAGAGTATCATCCGTACCAACCTCATAGAATTCTGTCACACCATCCTTAACCATATTATGAGTCATGTCAGTCCATAATACTGGGTGTGTAATATGCTGTATTAAGTTTTCCTTTATCTCATCGGGATTGGTATGAGGTAATGCATCTACACATTGATAGATAGGAATATTAGCTGTGCTGAAAGTAGTCTTCTTTATTATCTCACCCAGTTCTTCACGTGCTTCATCCATATAAGGAGTGTGGAATGAGCCACCTATTGCCAAAGGAACAGCTTTCTTAGCTCCTTCATTCCTAAAAGCCTTACATGCTTTCATTACACCTCTCATAGAACCACTAATGACAACTTGACCAGGACCATTGTAGTTGGCAAAGTAAACTGGTTCCCCAGTTTCATCCCATATCTCTTTAATGCGTTTAGCCACATACTCATCAGGAAGGCCAATCACAGCGCCCATGCCAGTAGGATACTTCTCACAGGCTTTCTGTCCAATTATTGCACGATTCAAGACCAAATTCAAACCATCCTCAAATGACAAAACGCCAGCTATTACTAACGCAGCGAATTCACCAAGCGAGTGACCTGCCACCACATCAGGCTTCACTTCATCCTGGCACATAGCAAGGATGGTTTCATAGACAAATACCGACGGCTGAGTGTTCTTAGTTTCCATCAACTCCTCTTCCGTTCCGTGAAACATCACGTCGGTAATTCTATACCCAAGGAAATCGTTTGCTCTCTCAAAAAGCTCTTTTGCTTTGGGGAACTGTGCATAGAGATCGCTTCCCATCCCTTGTTTCTGGCAACCTTGGCCAGGGAAAATAAATGCTCTACTCATAAAATATTACTATTAACCTAAAAGATAAGAATAGCGAACATGCTATTTCATCTCTACTATCACTTGCAAAACTATCTTCTTTAAAATACCGTTTATTTCTCAATTACAATTTGTATCATTAAATAGAATTACAACTTAGTATAACCAACACCTGCCCGAAAGAAATCATAATACTGCTCTGCAATGGTTTTCCATTGATAATGCTCCATAGCTAAAGATTTCATTGTCTTCGCATTCTCTTGTAGTTGTTCGAACGTCAAGGAGTCAAGCTTCTTTTGAAGATCTTCAGCACTCTTAAAGTAAATGGCCTTATTATACGTCGTGTTATTATTAAAACCATTATCATAACAAGCCAATGGTACTCCCAAGTGCATTGCTTCCACAAGAGAGGGATTCGTTCCCCCCGCTGAATGTCCATGAACATATAGGGCGCAATTACTGCGAATCTTATTCAGTTCGTGTATCTCATAAATGGCATCAAGAAGAAAGAGATTCTTTTCACTTGAATACTTTTTCTTTGTTTCAATACCATATTCACTTACATTCCAATTCCCGATGTAGACCAAAGGCATCTTGGCATTTTTAAAAGCTTCCAAGAGCATATCGGTGTTGTTGTCGGACTGAATGCGTGCGATTGCTACTGCGTAGTCGCCTTTCATGAAAGGATATTTTTCTTTAATGTCTGGCGTTGCTTCTTCTTTACAAGCCTGGTCCCCACCATATGCTATTACAACACTATCTTCGCGTTTGTATTCTTCTTTTATGTATTCTTTGATGCCAATATTGTCTGCTACCAGATGGCCGCTATTGTTTACTGCCACCCGCATCAACTTTCTAACAACCCGCTGCATAATGGCGTTGTACTTACTTCTAGCCCATTCAACGCCCCCAATATTAAGATAAAAATTTGAACGGTACTTATGGTAAAAAGGCAATGAGAAGCCACCACTACTTCCACAAAGAAGAATACAATCAGCATCATTCTGGATTGCATGCTTAATTCCTTTTGCATGGAATTTCCATGCCATCATTCCCCTAGCCGGCGCATCCAAATAAACCAGATGACAACCTTTGTACATATCAGGCCCATCAGGGAACTCGCTTTTCACACAATAGACTGTCACGTCGAAATCATCTGGTTTGTACTCTGCTAAATATTCAGCGAGCGTACAATAGCCACCGTATTTTGCTGGTAGTCCATGGGCACCAACTATTGCTAATGAAAATTGTCGATTATGTATCATAATAAAGATTGCGGTTTTATATTATTCCTTGAAACATGACGTATACCCCTGAAGTGTTTGTTCTGCAGTATTCTCCCACTTATAATTATCCATAATCCTTTTATACAAACCTTCGTTAAAAGGCTGTTCATAGGCATTCTTAATAGCATCATGGATAGATTTTAAATCGTCAGGTTCGCAGTAAAAAGCATAGTCCTTAAAATAATCCTCTGGATCTCCTTTTTTTGTGGCAACAATGTTAGTTCTCATAATCCCCGCCTCTAATGAACTGAGGCCTGGCGTCTCCATCCAAGAAGCTAAAACATGAACCTTTGCTAATTTATACAATTGAGGTAATTGCTCATGTGGAATAGGGCCAGTAAAAAATGTTCTATTATTGGCCTCAGCTTTGCATTGAGCATAATACTTCTGTGAATTAGTTCCAGCCTTCCCTACAAAAACAAGTGTGTAAGGAAGGTCCTTGCAAGCTCTCACTACGTTCAATTGATTCTTTCTTCCCTCTATTCGCGCAACACATAATACACAGTCTTTATATTTTTCTAACTCAGGAGAAACCACAACACTATCATAGTTAAATTTGCCAACATCTACAGCATTGGCAACAGATACATAATTGTACTCTTTCATGTTAAAATCTTTTGCCACTCTTTGCATTTCTGAATCAGAATTTGGCAAGAAGACATCGGTCATCTTAACTATTTTTTGCTGCAAACGCTTATGCCCGTTGATTAAATATACAATTGTCCCCTTATTAAACTCTCGATTTAGGATGGCACGAGCTATAACTTTAAGGTATTCGATTGTAGTAATAGGAAGCAGATTATTTATAACTTGCAGGATTCCTCCTCTAGCCTTCTTTTCGAATTCTTCATAAGGTCCATATATCGTTGATAATGCGACCTTCTTGCCTTGTTTTTTTGCATTTTTTACTTGTAGATACAACTCTTGTGGGCGCATCAAATTGAAAACATGAATAACATCATAGTCGGAAATATCCGGAGTTAAATCCAATGTTATATCTACCTGAACACCTAGTTTTTCCAAATACTCTTTAGTCTTAAGTATCTGTGTAGTATCACCACCGGGGGCTGAATACAAAGTTTTACGTGATTGAAACAGTACTTTCATATTTTATAAAATCCTTATTAACATACTAAAAAATAAACAAGTTACAGTATATATTCAACATCTTCTTTTTTTTGACTGGCAGGCATACCTACCAATAGGAGATTTTTGCCTTCGAATTGTTTATTCACTAAAGAACTAGCGCCCACAATACAGCCATCTGGAATCTTTGAACCCTTTTGAATCACAGAACGAGCCCCTAACCATACATGACTCCCTATTGTTATTGCTCCTTCTGGTTTAGCGATTTCCTTCGTTGTTACATTAATTATTGGATGGTAGTTTGTATCAACAATCCATGTATCCCAACTTGACAGAAAGTTTTCTCCAATACTAATCCTACCACAATTAGATATTGTGATTTTTGCAGAGTTCAGAAAGTTTTTACCAAGAGAAATGTATGCATTTTTTTCATTTATTAATCTTGAGCAGGGACCAAAGCGAATAGGTGTGGTTACACTAATTGTACCTGATATTTTTAAAATTGGAACTCTATCGTTTTTATCAATCTCAGATATGCTACCAAAACCAAAAGAGAAAGATCCAAAACCGCCCCCCCCACTGAGGCTAAACTTACCGCTCAAATCTAGTAACTTGCATTTGTAATGGACAATTATTGGTATCTTAAAAGCCTGTTTAAATGGCAGCAATCTTAAGCAGACATACATACTCTTAGGTAACGAGAGAAGGTAAAGTAATATTTGTCGAACTGAAACTTTTCTCATAATCAAAATATAGACAAACTGTCAGTTTTTACATCCAATCAAGAAATGGGACTTCTAACTAGGCTTTTTTCACCAGCCTGTTGATGATGATAAACCATATACAACAATACCGTTGCAAACCATAGAATTTGCATATTGAAAGCCATAAACATCATTATTATAATATAAAAAATAACAATCCACTTATCTTTAATCCTTTTCATGAAAGACGCTAGTGACGCAACAAACAATCCAAAAACAATAACACCATAATCTATAATAAAGCCCCAAAGTCCTCCCATATTTGCTCCCTCATCTGTATTATATGCCCCAAATCCAGTAATATCATACATAAAGGCACTCAATACAAATTTGCCGGAATCGACGCCATGTCCGAGCCAAAATCCACTATCCGCGAAATTAATATTATTAAAGAAATAAAACATTGGAGAAAACCTCATAGCCGCACTGCCATCCGCTTCTAAAATACTACTACTATCATAAGAAAGAACTGCAGAAGATAAATTTAAAATTCTTTGAAAGGACGCAGAATCACTTAAGAATAAATTAGCCAAATAAAACGACAGAGCAAATACAATACATGTAATAAGCAATGTTCTACCTTTAAAATATCTAACAAATATTAATAGTACAAATAACAAACCGGATGTACTGCCACTAGCAATCATGCACCAGAAATAGGCAAACCATAACACTCTATCATTTTTTATGTCAGACAATAAATATTTGTGTCCTTTATACACCTCAGATAGTAGCACATATGCATACATAAGAAACAATACGTAAATAACTAGATGGGAAGGCTCTGTAGATAATGATGAAAGTTTCCATGGATAATCTGGTTCATACAGGCTACAAAGAATGGGGGAAATACCTATGAGTACACATATTTGCTGAGCTATTAAGACCACTGCATATAGATAGATTAAACTCTTTATGATAACTATTACAGTATAAAGCGGGAACTTTTGAGCTTTGATCTCACCTTTTAGATATATAAATGATAAAACGCAACAAATACTGAAAACATATGTATCCCATCTAAATCCGGGATGCAACAATCCAGTTATAAGCATTAAAGCAAGCATAACGTACAATAGCTTATCGGATGTGTCCGCTTTAGTTTTTTGACATAGAAGGTAAAACGGAGATAATGCCAACAAAACTAACAATTCACCGTTCTTACCTCCAGGCATCATAAAAAAACTAATTGTAATACACAACGATACAAAAAGTATAAATCTGTAGCTTAGGTAATTAACCTTACTATTCCCTCTATTTATCATTGTACTCTATGAAGAACTCCAATAATGCAGGGGCAAAAAATATTATTTGTTATTTTACCATGGTAATAATAAACTCATTCCAGGCATCTAATATTTTGTCGTAATTTAAGTCATTTAATTTGTCTTTAGACCGTGTAATAAAAACATCGGAGAGTTTATCATCCGATAACAATTCCACAACCCTTTTTGCAAGGCTATTATAATCACCAACAGGTACGACAAAACCATTATAAGTGTCTCGTATTAAAACTCTTGCCCCCCCAGGACTACAATCTGTAGAAACTACAGGCGTACCTGCAGAAAAACTCTCTATAATGACATTAGGAATCCCCTCAAAATCAGAAGTCATCAAAGAAACTCGCGCTTTTCTGATATACTCCATTACATTGTTAGTAGTACCATGAAATATGACTGAATTATCTAATCCATATTTTGACACGAGTTCTCTTGTCACTTTCATGTCTGGGCCATCTCCGTAAAACGACAATACATAATCGGGATATTGCGCATGAATAATAGAAAATGCTTTAACTGCAACATCCATTCTTTTGTGAATGTTAATCATTCTTCCTACCCACGAAATCTCTTTTGTTCTGTCAGATATTGGCAAATAAGCCCCATTGCTGGTTTTAGGGTCTATCGGATTGGGACAAACAATACTTTTTTTTATCCTACTATAATAATCCTTTACCATACTGGTTTGAAAGACACCACCATCAGAGAAGCCACAAAGAATCTTCATCAATCGTAGATTTAGCGTTTTCTCATGATATGGATCTAATCTTTCGCTAAAAACGACCTTAACAGGAAGCCCACTACAACCAAGAACAGTCAATCCCCCAGCATCAGTACCCCAAGAAATAACCACGTCTGGCTTTCTACTTTTTACTATCCGACGAATATGTATAGGGGTAAGGAACAAGTTTACTAACCTACTTTTAGGAGGGGCAGTTTCTGCTATATACGTTATCCTCGGGTCAATTTGATGCTCCAGAGAGTTTCCTATATATGTATAAAGGGAGACATCATGTCCTCTATTGGTTAAACCAGCAGCGGTTAATCCTAACTGCTTGGCGGCTCCCCCCACATACATATTATGTATAATAAACAATATCTTCATTATCACGAACTATTCTGGTAGTTTTATCATATCACCAAGCTTGTAATCCCATTCTTCTGGCACAAATGGAACAACTCCTCCCCAATGAAAGAATGTGATTTCGCCAAAATAGATTTGTCCATCACAATTATATAAATCTATTCTTACTTGAGGCGAATCTATTGCAGAAGACAATTTATCAGCAATTTCTATCATCTTTGCAAAGTTCTTAGGTTTCATTATTGGATTGGGATTGTTCTCATGGCCATTACGTATAGGCAAATGATTCCACTCCAAATCAAAAAAATCAAACTTTGTATCATGTGGGCCCATATGGCGATCTGTAGCAACAAATAAAAGCCTAGCTTTACCGCCAAAACAGAAAAACTTATAATCCTTCAAGCCACAACCTGTTTCGTCCACTAAGTATTTCTCAGCAAATATTTTGGGAACAACATTTACATATGGATACTCTCTAGTCACCCAAAAATAATTCGTACTCAACTGCTTTGTAAACTTATGGCGTACTTCCGAAAAATCGAGTTTAGATTTGTCTTTACAAACTACTATACCACCACTATCATGATTGCTCTTTAAAACGAACTGTTGGGGAAGGGTTTCTAAATTAATGTCATTAACATCTTCCCAAACGCCATATGTAGGAACAACATACTCTTCTCCAATGATAGATGCGACAAAATCTTTGACTTCAACTTTATCTACCATTTTTGTATACTCGGAATGTTTATTGTGCAACTTGAGCCAATTTAATTTCTCATTATATGTCTTAGGATGTTTTAAGTCTGGCCATTTAAGCATTGTATGATAATAGAACCATTTCAAATAGGTTCCATCATCTTTAATGAGTTTTGGGCACCGCATTATAACACCACTTATAAACCAAAGAGGGTTACATAATGCTCTTCTAATAATATTAATAATTTTCATATTCATTATTATGTACTAATTGATGTTATTGTATATTATGCTTAAGCTTCCATCCCCTTAATAGAGTATATCTGTGTGTCTCACATCTTATGCTATTGAGGGCATGGATGAAATCGCCTTTTAGTAAACGTCCTGCGATTTTTTTTATGTTAAATACTCCTTTGGTTGAAAACCATGGTGCCATGCCAGAACGATAAAAAACAAGATCGTAAGATGAAAGACTCTTTATACAAACTCCGTTTATGAAACGAATATACTCATTGTCGTCATTCAACAAATTCAAAATACGATTCATATAATCTTGTAAAAAGGGGAAACTATCGACCTTTATTAAAGTCTCCTTAAAACTTAAGAAATTATAATCGTAAGTCAATTTCTCTTTTGAAAATCTAAGTGATACACATATGCTTCTTTGCCAAGCCTCTTCTTTCATTATAGTCCAAGGAAAATAGAAATTTCCCAAGCTATAGAATATTGGACGAGACTTATACTCTTCATAACCCTGAATTATATGAGGGTGAGAAGCTATCACAGCATCAGCACCAAGATCTATGAACGATTTATATCTTTCTCTCCATTCGGGTAGAGGCTGTTCTATGCCTTCCAATCCAGCGTGAGGAAGAATTATCAAATAATCTACTACTTTTTTTGTCTCAACTATTATACTATCAACACAAGGGTGATTAATCCAAGCTGTTCCATACTGAACAGATTCTCTATTGTCATACCTGTCAGTCAGCGTACCAAACTCGCAATGGGTTAATGCAAGGAAACCAATCTTTATACCTTCTATCTCTACTATAGCCGGCTTATATGCTTCCTCCCATTTGCCGGCCCCCAGTTTAGTAGAATTCCGAAATGATTGTAATGTTTCAATTAGGCCTCTACTTCCATAATCCATCATGTGATTATTTGCCAAAGTAATCAAGTTAAATCCTTGACGCTCCAACCATTCGGCCCCTTTTTTTTCTTGAGATAAAGAAGGTCCACTCTTATGAGCATGAGCCACTTCTGTATGTATAGGTGCCTCAAAGTTGACAACATTTATTGAAGCTGCCCCCAAGATTGCTTGCAGCTCTTTTGTTACATCGCTAGGAGAAAAGTCTTTGGCAACAAAATCTCCGAAAATATTTACTTGAACTTGTTTCATATTAGGATAATGTCGTATTATCCATATTTTTCTACTAATTCTCTATCAATCTGTTTAATTAAATTGATAGGAGAAAACTCATCTATATAGTTATAATCAACGGGATTATTCTTATTTACAAACAGAGGATCAACTTCTGAAATATTCTCGAAATATTGGATATCTCCCGTCTCATAATATCGTGTTTCCTTCACAGTAGCATTATCTGTAATAAAGCGTTTATTATACATAACAGCTTCCAAAAAACGTGAAGTATAACCTACTGCCCCTGTCTGATTTATGTCAAACATACACCTCGTATTGACCGACCTATAAAGCATCTCGTTATATGGCATGAACTTGTTTGAATATGTAACCCCTTTCCTTTTAATCTGCTGATCATCTGGAACGTTAGTAATATAAAAGTCACACTTGAGACCCGCTTTTTCAAATATATCATATGCCTCAATTAATCTAGCCAATCTATCTTTTGCCTGGCCTGCAAAGAACACATCTGAGATTGGATAATCTGATGACACCTCAATATCTATCTTGGATTCAATTTCATCAAAATGCGAAAGACCATATTCGGCACATTCTCCTACATCATAACTCAAGCGCAAGTCAAAGACCTTATTCATATTTTCTTCGGAATATTCAGGGTTCTGATGCGCGATCTTAACCAGGTCCCGATGTGTCTTTACAATTTTGCAATTAGGATAATGTGCACGTAAATAATCAATATATTGAAAGGACAGATTGTTTGATGCAAAAACGAAACAATATGGTTTATTATTGGCAGTAAACCTTTTAAATACAAATGGATACCAAACTCTTTTTGGCAGTCGAATTATCTTATTAAATCTTGGCGAATTACATATAGCATACAATTTCCTCATAAAAACGGGAAAATGCTGCAAGGGCGCCTGAACCACCATTACATCTTTCATTGCTTCTGCATCACGTAAACAAATTGCATTGTACTCATTAGGGTCAACCACCCAACTTCTATTACAATTAGCATTAAAATAGACAAAGTTATAATGCAACTGATAATCCTTTTGTTTCATTACTTAAACCGATATTTATCCAACTGCAGGTATATTTTTCTTAGCAAGCTATTGAAGATATACTAAAAATTGGACCAAAATATTATTACTTCATTTACTCTTACACAATCATCTTTGAATGCATTTGCTCACTGTAAATCCTATTGACACGCCCTTAATCGCAGGGGCATTGTCCTATAAGCCAAACGACAACGAATATAATCAGATGGCTCAGATGCCACTCTTTTGTTATGCTGTTTTTGAATAAGCATTCAAAAAAGCAGCATCTGAAAATCCATTTAATAAAATGCTCTATCCCCAACAATTCATCTAAGAAAAGTATAAATTATTTTACGAAGTCATTGACTATCTTAATAATAGTTGCAGTTTCTTCATCTGTCAACCACATATGAAGAGGTAATGTAATGAGATGTTCGCTATATTCACGAGCCTTCGGGCAAGTACCTTCTGCATAGCGATACATGCTGTACTCGATGTTATCACGATAGTGAACTCCGCCATAAATATCATGTTTAGCAAGTTCGCCAAGCAATGCCTCACGATCTGGAACAATCAGTTCGTAGATGTGGAAGGAGCACTCGTCAGCATGAGGTGCCTTCACAATCTTAATCTTATGATTATTCTCGAAAGCCTTGTCATACATAGCAACAATCTCACGACGACGAACGTTATCACGGTCAAGATACTTCAACTGCACCAAACCAATAGCTGCCATGATAGCATTACCATTGTACTTGTAGCCCACATAGTCAACATCATATTTCCAAGCATAAGTACCCTTGTTAGAACGGGCATAGGTGTCTTTGTTGATACCAAGCCATGCAAGCTGGCGTGCCAGTTTGTCGTTTTTCTCATCAGCGAAGCAAATCATACCGCTATCGCCAGTAGGCAGATTTTTCACAGCCTGATATGAATATACTGCTACATCAACACCATCCCATGTTCCAGGGGTTACACCGTTCACTCGAGTGCCGGACATATGAGCCGCATCAAGGATAAGTTTAAGACTATGCTTCTTACAAATCTCAATAATCTTGTCAAGTTGTCCAACACGACCACCATAACCAACGAAGATGACTGCACGTGTCTTGTCGTTAATCTTCTTCTCTACATCTTTGGGATCAAGGCAAAGATACTCATCAACATCAGCAAAGGTGGCATGCATGTTCTCATAGAGAATAGCATGGTTAGTTGAAACAAAGGTTATGGGAGTAGAGATGATCTCATCACCGTCCTGCCAACCATTCTGCATCTTAAGGATCTTCACAGCAAGATGAAGACCAACCGTGTTAGAATTCAAATAGTAGGCATTCTTGTGGCCTGTGTACGTTTTCCAGGCATCCTCGAACTGAACGGTTTTGAAACCCATTCCGGTCCAACCTTTTTCTAAACACTCACGTACTGCGTCGAGACATTCGTCAATCTCGAATTTCGGTTTTAAAACTTGAATAGACATTTTTGAATCTCCTATTTAATGATTAGAAATTTCATCACTAAACAAGGAGATTCAAGCATTACCTAACAGTACTTAGAGCCGAACTCCTTGATTAGTTTTACTATAAGTTCCAAATCAGCATCTGAGAGACTCTGATGCATCGGGAGGCAAAGCGTATTATCAGCCGCATAGTCTGCGTTCGGACAGTTAGCTGTTACGCCATAACCAGGTACTCGATGTAAGGGGAAGTAACGATAGGTTGTATAAACTCCACCTTCTCTCAGATATTTCGCTAATTGGTCACGTTTTCCGTTTTTAACCTGTA
>Ga0310696_10001888_pt1 | contig 28994 bp, 15 predicted proteins | sample AusTroGonzalo_MG_4_FD_203885 | JGI IMG/M metagenome (GOLD analysis project Ga0310696, IMG submission 203885) | Bovine rumen microbial communities from tropical cattle in Woodstock, Queensland, Australia - Gonzalo_02 (v2) (version 2) | ecosystem: Host-associated > Mammals > Digestive system >... | reverse complement strand
GCAAAATAGGTATAAGTCCACTCCTCGTTGCGGTTTGTCTCCTCTGTGTAGTCAAGATCCGCACAAGAAGTCAGGAATCCACACAGAAAAGCACTAAGCAAGAAAATATTTATACGTTTCATATGTCAGTTCTTAGAATTGTACTGAAAGACCAATATTAACACTCTTCATCACAGGATAGCCTGTGTTCAGATTCTCGGCATCCATGGCAGCGATATTGTCGAACGACAGAAGGTTCTGTCCTTGAACAAATATTCTGGCGCATGTAATCTTCAGTGGTTCAACCACGCTGGCGGGCAACTTGTAGTACAGCTCGCAGTCGCGCAGCTTCAGCCAGCTTACGTTGCGATACCAGATGGTAGAGTTCTGGGCGTTGTTGGCCACGTTCTCTGTTGAAAGACGTGGATACTTGGCGTTAGCGCCAGCAACGTCGAAACAGTTGTCGTAGTACTCCTGAGAGAGGTTGCGGTTGTCAGAGAGAGCACCCCATACACCGTCAACATAACGCAGGTTCTTTACCTGATGACCGGCACCCTGGAAAGTAGCGTTGATACCAAATCCCTTGTACTCAGCACCCAGTGTGAAGGCGTAGTTCAGTGCAGGGAAGGCATTGCCGTAATCCTGAGCCACGAAGTCGTTCTCATTGATCACGCCATCCTCGTTCACATCCTTATATTTGATGTCGCCAACCTTTACCTGTCCAAACTGCTGGATAGGACTGTTGTCGATCTCCTCCTGACTCTGGAAGAAGCCGAGGGCGATGAGGCCACGCTCTGAGTCGGCAGGACCGCCAACCAGCGAGAGGTTAGGATAAGCAGGTGTCTCAATCCACTCCAGGATTTCGCTCTTTACAGTTGAGAACGAGGCTCCGGCATTCACGTTGAGGCCGTTGCTGAAGGTCTTAGCATAGCGCAGGCCCAGTTCCATGCCGTAGCTGGCAATGCGTCCCTTGTCGTCGTACGATGACTGGATACCTACTACAGCCGAGTTAAGTGAGCTGGCGCTAACCAGGATGTTACGACGCTGCTGATAGAATACGTCGAGTGTTACGTCAAGTGCATTGGCAATTCTCAGGTCGGTACCGAGGTTAGCCTTGTAGGCTGTCTCCTGTACGAAGTCGTCGGTTGGGAACTGAGTGAGGAATGCACCCCATGAGCTTGCAAAGTTAGCTCCATACCAGAACTGACCGTGTGAGCTGTCCCATGCAGCCTGCCAGAGGCCTGCCTGTGGTACATAGTCGCTGTGCTGGATACCACCAGAGAGACGAACCTTACCATAGTTGATGAAGCTGCTCTCGGGTTTGTTGATATAGATGTAACCCAGACCCAGAGTGGGTGAGAAAGCCCACTTGGCAGGATAGCTGCGGTTAGAACCGTTAGCTGCCAGAACGACATCGGCCATGAAACGGTTTGCGTGGTCGTAGTGCATGGCCAGCTGCCAGTTGGCACGATACCAGGTGTTGCTACGATTATCGCGAATCTCGCTCTTCATGTTGTAGTTGGCATTAGCTGCCAGGTTGTCGCCGTTGTTCAGCTGTGTAGCATATCTGAAACCAGCGTTGAAAGTTGCGATACGCCACTGTGAGTCAACCCAGTGGTTGAAGATGAGCTTGTCCTCTACAGTACCCATCACCTGCTCCTGCATAACACCACCGGCATAGTAGTTCCATCCATACTGGTAACCCTTTGAGCGGGTTTCGATGGTGTTCGAAGAGTTGTCGTAAGAGGCACCTACATAGAACTTCAGACCCTTTGTGATAATGTCGAGATCCTGCTCCAGTGTCATGTTAGCCCAAATCTGGCGCTGGTGGGTCTTCATGAAACCACGGCCCTGTGTCTTAGCCAACAAGTTGAAGTCGCCGTAAGTCTGACTACCACCCCATACACCACCTGCGGTACGGATGGGGAATGCCAGTGCGGGCACCTTGTACAAATGCCACCAGGCGTCGTTCGAGTTCACATCGGGCACACCGTTGGTCTCCATCAGGATACCCAGCAGGTTAGCACTTACGCGGGTAGTGCTGCTCACCTCGAAGTCAACATTAGCACGGATATTGGCTTTCGAATACTTCAGCTGTGAATTAAAGTCACCCTGGTTGGGGTTCTTATACAGTCCACGACCATCGGTATAGTCGAGCTGTGTGTAATACTGCACCTTATCGGTACCGCCGAAGAACGACAGGTAGGCGTTCGACTCGTGAGCGGTCTTCTTGAATACCTCGTCCTTCCAGTTTACGTTAGGATATACGAATGGATCGCTGCCATCCTTGAACTTCTGCAGTTCAGCATCCGAATAGGCTGCTGCACCACCATCGTTCAAACGGGCGCGGTTCAGTGCGTTAGCATAGTCGTAAGCACTTACCATGTCGGCACTCTGAGGGTCGAACTGGATCTTGTGTGAGAGTCCGGCCTTGAAGTGATACTTACCGTCCTTGGTACCATGCTTGGTCTTTACCAGCAGTACACCGTTGATACCCTCATGACCATACAGGGCTACAGCAGCGGCGTCCTTCAGTACGGTTACGCTTTCCACTTCCTCAACCGTCAGTCGGTCGATAGGACGCTCAATACCGTCAACCAGAATCAGGATACCTGCCTCGCCAGGTACATCCTGCAGCTCACCATTGCTATATGTCTGTGTGCCGTTCTTGGCTGTTGTCTGAATACCACGGATGTTAAAAGTAGCACCACGGCCTTCCTCACCCTTGAAACCGGTGTTCTGGAAAGCATTCAGGCCAAGTAGTTTACCGTACAAGGCATCGGCCAGACTGATGGCTGATGTGCGGCGCAGTTCTTCGGCTGTAATGGTTGTGGCTGCCGCAGTAGTAAGAAACTCCGACTGCTGAACACCATAGCCTAAATCCACCTTTTGCGTAGTCTTGTCGCTAAGCGTCACCTGTGCATTCACTGCCACTGGTGCAACGCAGAGCCCCGCCAAGGTATATATAAATATGTTCTTTAGTTTCATAACTCTTAATTCTTAATTATTAATTCTTAATTAGAATCTTACCATCCAGGATTCTGAGTAAGTCCATATCCTTTCTGAATCTCAATACGAGATACTGGGTCAAGATACCACTTGTTGGTCCAGTAACCGGGATCCCACCAACGGCGGGCACCGTTTACAATCTGAGGCTTCTCGTATTCGAACTTAGGCCAAGGAGTTCCCTCTACCCAACGCAGGTCACCTTCGGTCATACGGTTGCCGTTGGCGTCGAGGCGATAAACTCTAATCTCGTGAAGAGGCTTGGTGAAGAGATCCTGGCGCATGCGGCGTACCATGTCGTAGAGGCGGTCGCCACACTCGGCACCAATCTCACAGTTACGCTCACGGAGGATTTCGTTAATCAGATTCTCCTTATTCGAAGTCAGGTTCAGCTCTGGATTCATCTTCTCGAGACGGCCCAGACCTACGCGGCTGCGAACAACATGGAGGTCGTCGAGCGCACCCTGCAGGTCGCCAGTCTCGGCCTTAGCCTCTGCGCGAATCAGGTACATCTCAGCCAGACGGATGTATGAAACTCCGATATACTCATCGTCCATACGACCACTGGTATAGTCGAGCATCCACTTGAACTTTCTGTAGCGTGAAGCGGCATCGTCACCTTCGGCATCACCGAAATTACTCTTGTCGTAGTACATGGCACCACCTTCCCAAGCGTCGATATACTTGAAACCGGCATAGTCGAATCCTGCGGGCAGCGACTGGCGGGGAACCATCATGGTCTCGTACAAGCGTGGGTCGCGGTCGGCAAAGATGTCAACGCCATTAGGATTCTTGCCTGCACCATAGATATCGGTATATGGGAAGTCGCGGCCATCCTGCATACCGAAGCACTCCATCAGCTCGTTGGTAGGAACGGCACCACCCTGACGATAGCAGTCGAGGGCAAAACCGGCCCATCCCCAACCCCATCCGTTGGTCACGTTTCCGTCCTTAACCGAACTTGACATGAGCTGTGTGGGATGTGCGTCGAACAGTTTCTCGTGGTGTGTGGCATCATTACGATAACGGTAAGCACGGCGGTAGGCTGTGCGGTAACCGGCCTCGTCCTGAGTGGTAGGCTGTATCAGCTGATAGTAGTTGCCGTTCGATGCGTTGTCGGCAAAGAATTCATCGCAATACTTCAAGCAGCGAGTCCACAATGAAGGATCTTTCTTACCAAACCATACATGCTCTTCGGTTTCAAAGCCAGTAGGCTTGTTGGTGTATGTCAGGTAAGGTTTGTCGTTGTTGAACAGAGGTGATGCAGCAAACATCCAAACCTTAGCACGCAGAGCGCGAGCAGAGGCACGTGTCAGTCGGCCCGACCATTGGCCAATGTCGGCATCAGGAATATTCCAGATGTAACCTGGTTCGTTGATGGCGCACTGAATCAGTGAGTCGATGAACTCTACAGTCTGGAATGCGGTAGCACGACCTTCGGTGAAGTTCTCACCTACGGGGTATGCCTTCTTTACTAAGCACAAACCACCGAAGTTACGGAAAGCGTCGAAATAGCGGCTGGCCATGATGGTATAGGCTTCACCACGCAGACGGCTCTTCTCGTCCTCCTTCATGTCGGGCACACGGTCGATGTTCTCGATAATCTGCCAGCACTTACGTACGGTCTCGTAGATAGATACGCGACCACCAGCATCACTGTCCAGACCACTCTTGGTAGAATAAGAGAATTTACCCTGGAAGTTTCCATCTTCGGTATCCTGAGCATCCTCGGTCAAACCACCGGGATAGTAGCTCTGCTTAGGTCCACCCCATGAAACGTAGCAGTGATATGAATCCGAAAGCACGTCGATAGGGGCACCGTTCATCATGTTTCCTGAAGTGTAGGTGCAGTAAATCTGTCCGTAGGCACTCCACAGGAAATTACGGGTGTATTCGGCCTTGGAGAATACGGTATCGATGTTCACGTCGACACCAGGAGATTTCTCCAGGAAAGCGTTACCTACATTGATATCATCGACACAGGCCGAAAAGATACCAGTAGCCATTCCTAAAGCCAATATATAATTAAATATCTTTTTCATAATCTTCAATATTACTATGGTTTAGAAGTTTACTTGTACGCCGAAGTTATACACACGTGTCATAGGATAGCGTACGCCAAAGTCAAGACCTGATCCAGGAGCCTCAGGGTCGTTACCCTTAAAGTCTGCGAATGTCAGCAGGTTCTGGCCCGATGCATAGAATCTTACGTAATTGAGCAGTGGCAGGAACTTAGGCTTGTTAATGGTATAACCAACCTCTAAGTTCTTCAGTCGCACATATTTAGAGTCGATGATCCACGCACGTGAATCGCGGTTGTTATGAACGCGGTTGTCGAAAGAGATACGTGGCAGGATGGCATTGCGATTGTCCTCAGTCCATGAGTTGTCGGCTACCCACTGTGCCAAAGCAGAGGTGTTGGTAGAACCGAACTGATCGCGGAAGTATCCGTTCAGCGTACGGCTTACGTTGTTGGCACCTACCCACAGCATAGAGAAGTCGAATCCCTTCCAGTTCAGACTACCATTGATACTCCAGGTAATTTCTGGGTTATCGGTATAGCCGAGTGGCTTCTGGTCGTTCTGGTCGATAACACCGTCGTTGTTCAGGTCAACATATACACAGTCACCATACTTCAGCTCTACTTTCTGGTCGGGCATGTCTACACCATATTTCTCTTTATAGCGTGCTTCTGAACCCTCCTGATAGAACTCAAAGAGCTCGTAACCGAAACGCTGTCCTACGGGCAGACCAGTACGGCTCAGATATTCGTACATAGGTGGTACTTCGAGCATGTCGATAACCTTATTGCGGGCAAAGGCGATGCTTGGGCTGATGCTGTAGCGGAGGTCGCCAATCTTGTCGGCCCACTTCAATGTCAGCTCATAACCATGATTCTTTACGCGTCCCTCGTTTACGTAGCTGGCTGGCAGACTGGTTACTGCTGGCAGCAGCGATGCGTTAGAAACAAGAATGTCCTTGCGGTCTTCCCAGAACAGGTCGAGGTTAACGCTCAGGCGGTCGTTAATAAAGGCAGCATCGACACCAATGTTAATCTTAGAGGCTGTTTCCCATGTAACGTTGGGGTTACCAGCGGTAAGCTCTTTTACAGCTTGCAACCAGTTTCCACTTGTACCGAAGTTAGCACCACGCTTCTGTGGGTTGGTGGTCATCGAGCCCTCGTAGAACTGCCATGCACCAGGCAGATAGAGGAAACGGGCACCGTTGGTGTTGTCGTTACCTACCTTACCCCATGAACCACGAATCTTCAGATAGCCGATGTATTTCTTCAGTGGCTCCCAGAACTTCTCGCTTGATGGAATCCAACCCAGTGAGAATGATGGGAATACACCGTAGCGCTTGCCCTCGGCAAAGTTTTCCGAACCGTTGTAACCAATGTTGAAGTCAATCATGTAGCGTGTATCGTAGTCGTAAGTCACACGGCCAACGAGTCCTACATAACCCTTTGGAATCGACTCATACAGACTGCCGTCAGAGTCCCAAGGATAATAGGTCTTGCTCTGGTTGTAAAGTACCAGTGCACCAACGTTGTGCTTACCGAACTTGCGGGCGTAGTTAAGACTTGCCTCGGCATACCAGTTGCGGTTACCCCATTTAGCTTCGCTATAAGGCAGTGTCCATGTGATATTCTCTTTACGGAGCACTTCCTTACCGTCAACGATGGTTGCAACATACTGTACACCTGTTCCATAACCGTTCTGGCGGTTCTTGCGTGCAGTATAGTCGGTGTTATAAGAGCCCTTAATCTTGAAGTCCAGACCTGGGGTAATGAAACTCATGTCGAGTTTGTACTGCAGGTCGAGGTTCAATACGTTGGTGCTCTCGCGCTGGTAACCTAAGTCATAGTAGTTCGACAGGGCATCACGGTCGAAAGGACCAACGATGTTGTTGTCGGCTACGATATGACGGCCCTGGTCGTCAACACCAATACCAGCGTAAGGTGTAGCACCCTGCAGATAGCGGAAGATGAATCCCTCGCCACCACCCATAGTGGTACGGTTCTGAACACGTCCACCCAAAGTCAGTGCAAGCTGGCTATACTTTGATACGTTGATATCCAAGTTGGCACGGTAGTTGAAACGATTGTATTTAAAGGTCTCATCGTCGTTCTTTGAGAAAGTCTTGAAGAGTGAGTTCTGGTTCAGGAAACCAGCCGAAACGAAGTATTTCACTTTGTCGGTTCCACCCTTTACATTCACGTTCACCTGCTCCTGCCATGCGGCATCCTTCATCATGTACTTAATCCAGTCGGTATTAGGGAATGTTACAGGCATATCGCCAGTACGGAAATGCTCCATCACATCCTGATTGAAGCGGATACCGGTGTTGGCGTATGGGGTGTAGTCGGAAATATTGACTGTTCCAGGCCACTGGCTCATAGGCAGGGCATCGGTGATTGCTGTGTAGTTCCACATCTTACCATAGGTATAAGAATCTGCGAAATCTACGAACTTTGAAATCTGCTGTATAGCTGTGCTTGCTGTTACCGATACCGAAGCCTTTCCTGTTGTACCACGCTTGGTGGTTACGAGAATAACACCGTTTGCACCACGTACACCGAATACGGCTGTGGCCGATGCATCCTTTAGAATAGAGATGTCTTCGATTTCGTTGGGGTCGAGCTGTCCGAACGAACGCTCTACACCATCCACCAGTACCAGAGGGTCGGCACTGTTCAAAGAGCCGGTACCACGCACACGAATCACAGGATCGTCGGCACCTGGCATAGCCGATGGCTGTACAACCGAGATACCTGGCAGCTTACCCTGCAGGGCATTGCTCACGTTGGCTACAGGTGCTTTCAGCAGTTCGTCGCCACCTACGGCAGATACGGCACCGGTAATGGTTACCTTCTTCTGCTGTCCATAGGCAATAACTACCACTTCCTCAAGCATCTGCTTGTCTTCCTCGATGGTAATCTGGTAACTGGTTCTGTTGGCAGTTACCTTTACCTCCTTGGTAAGATAGCCGATGAAGGAGATGACCAACGTTTGTCCTGGACTGGCATTTAGCGAGAAGTTACCGTCGAAATCGGTGGCTACACCGTTCGTGGTCCCTTTCACAACAACACTGGCACCGATAACAGGTCCCATAGCGTCAACTACAGTACCTGTAATCTTCTTCGTTGCCTGCTGAACCTCCTGAGGAGCTTCGGCGGCATAGGCGTGAGGCGGACAACACAATCCCCAAAGGGAGAATGCGCCCACCAATAGCGCTGTTTTTCTAATAGTTTTGTTCATACATTTAGTAATTTAATTATAGGAATAGAGTTTTAAGTGCAATATTTAAGATTGATTTCTGGGTGCAAAGATATATTAAAATTATGAAACAAGCGCAAATTCTATTGATAATATTCGGTACTTTTTTGACCAAAATCCTCCTAAACAGCCATAAAATGGGCCAAAATGTCCGCAAAAGTTGTAAAAGTGTTAAAGCTACACGGGATAATTTTAGCATAAAAAGTACCATGATTGTTAACTCATCCTACATATTTTGAACCAAAATCGGGCTTAATGACCCTTAAACCGCCCCAATTTGGGTATTTTTCTATAGTGTTGATTTTACATTATTTAGTATAAAGTCGTATTTTGTTCATACTTAATTATACTGAGGTATGCTTTTTTTGCTCTTTTTTTGCATTTTATTGGTCAAAAAGGTGTATTTAGCAAAATAGTATCAGTATTTAGCAAGCAAAAGTTTACAAAATTCTCAATTATTGCGTAAATTTGCCGCCGATTTGGTATATCCATATTCAACTATAACTCTATAAAACTTAAAAATAAACTTATGACCCGAAACAATTCGTCTTAACTATTGAGTATTGCTTACCTTATTAATATTAAGGTGGCGAACATGGGGAGTGGAGTGCATTCCTACCAATTAACTAAAGTAATATTATAAACCATTATCTATAGTTTAAAACTTAAGTATGAATCGAAATTTTAAAAAGACAGCGCTGCTGATGGGTACCGTGGCCTTCTTGGGTCTTGGTTACTCTTCAAATGCCTATGCCGCAGGAGCTCCTCAGGAGATTCAGCAGGCAACGAAGAAGATTACAGGTACTGTAGTCGATGCTTCAGGCCCCGTCATTGGAGCCAGCGTAGTTGAAAAAGGTAAGTCCGGAAACGGCGTAATTACCGATTTCGACGGAAACTTCTCTCTTACTGTTAGCCCCGGTGCTACGCTTGTTATCTCGTACATCGGTTATGAAACACAGGAAATTAAGGTGGGCAACCAGTCTACTATTAACATCACACTACAAGAAGACAATGCTCAGCTCGAAGAGGTTGTAGTTATCGGTTATGGTGTCCAGAAGAAGAAACTGGTTACCGGTGCTACCGTTCAGGTTAAGGGCGACGACATTGCTAAGCTGAACACAACAAACGCACTTGCTGCTATGCAGAGCCAGACCCCTGGTGTATCAATCGTACAGTCTTCAGGTCAGGCTGGTTCTGGTTATAAGGTAAACATCCGTGGTATCGGTACTATCGGAGACTCTGCTCCTCTGTACGTTATCGACGGTGTTGCCGGTGGAGATATCAACTCATTAAACCCAAGCGATATTGAGAGCGTAGACGTTCTGAAGGATGCTGCTTCGGCTGCCATCTACGGTGCTCGTGCAGCTAATGGTGTTATCCTGGTTACAACCAAGCAGGGTAGGGCTGGTAAGATGCAGATCAACTACGACGGTTATGTTGGTTGGCAGTATCTGGCTAAGAAGCCCGATGTACTGACAGCTCAGGAGTGGATGTATGCTCAGGATCTGATTGCCTTCAACGACGGTCAGGATCTGAAGAACTGGCAGAGCATGCTGCCCGCCGACCTCTACAATCGAATCCAGCAGGGTTGGCAGGGTACCAACTGGCTCGATGAGTCATATCACAAGGGTGCCATGATCCAGAACCACGCTATAGGTTTGAACGGTGGTAACGAGATGTCAACATTTGCACTTGGTTTCGCCTATACCAATCAGAAGGGTATCTTCGGTGGTAAGAACCAGTCAAACTACGATCGTTACAATGCTCGTTTGAACTCAGACCATGTATTGCTGAAGGCCAAGGACTTTGATGTTATCAAGATTGGTGAAAATATGTCGTTCAGCCATACCGGTAATGGTGGTATCGATACCAGCAACATGTATTGGAACAACATGCACGATCTGCTCGTTGGTAACCCACTGCTGTTGCCATACGATGCCGACGGCAACTATATGACCAATGCTGAGCAGCAGGCTTATGGTTATAACCTGGGAACCAACCTGCCTAACCCATTGGCAAACGCCGATACCAAGAGCCTCGGTCTGCACGCTAGCAAGAGCTGGAACCTGTTCCTCTCTGCTTATCTGCAGATTCAGCCAATTAAGAACCTGATCTTCAAGTCTCAGTTTGGTTATCGTTATTGGAACTCATCTTATCGTGGCATGACACGTGTTCACGCCATCGGTACTGATATCGCTACACAGGACGGTGCCAGCCAGAGTCTGAGCGTTGGTTCAAGCATCTCTTGGGAGAATACTTTGTCATACACTGCACAGCTCGGTCTGCACAACTTCAATGTTGTGATTGGTAACACCATCCAGAAGAATACTTATGGTGAGAACCTGAGTGCATCTGGTAAGAACAACCTGTTTGAGAACGACTGGGATCGTGCTTGGGTTAGCAACACTCAGAACACTCAGTTGGCAGACATCTCTATTTCTGGTAGTCCTCAGGGCGACTGGTCACTGGCTTCATTCTTCGGACGTGCCAGCTATAACTACAACGAGAAGTATATGGCTCAGTTCACACTACGTGCCGATGGTTCTTCAAACTTCGCTCCTGGACATCGTTGGGGTTACTTCCCATCAGCTTCTATCGGTTGGGTTGTTACTAACGAGGACTTCATGAAGAACACTGCTTCTTGGCTCGACTTCTTGAAGCTCCGCGCATCTTGGGGTCAGAACGGTAACCAGAGTATTTCTAACTTCCAGTATCTGATGACCTTCGGCTTCAGTGCTGCCAGTGGTTACTTCTATGGTGTTGGTAACCATGAGTCACCAACAACTGGTGGATATGCCGACGTGCTCCAGAACCCCGATGTAACATGGGAAACTTCTGAGCAGCTCGACCTCGGTATCGATGCCCGCTTCCTGGGTGGTCGTCTGGGTCTGGCATTCGACTGGTATAAGAAGAAGACTAAGGACTGGTTGCTCCAGGCTCCTATCCTGAGCGTATACGGTCTGAATGCACCATACGTAAATGGTGGTGACGTTGAGAACTCTGGTATTGAAATCGGTTTGAACTGGAACGATCGTATTGGTAAGGACTTTACCTATGGCGTAAACTTCAACTTCTCTTATAATAAGAATAAGGTAACAAAGATCAACAACGGTGAGGGTATTATCCATGGTCCCGGTAACGTGCTGATGCAGGGTTCTGACGAGGTTTATCAGGTTAAGGTTGGTGAGCCTATCGGTTACTTCTATGGTATGAAGACCGACGGTGTATTCCAGAATCAGGCTCAGGTTGATGCTTGGAAAGCAAAATACACTGATAATATTCACGGTGGAAACCCACAGCCAGGTGATCTGATCTATGTTGATACCAACGGCGATAACATTATCGATCTGGATGACCGTTGCAACATCGGTGATCCTCATCCTGACTTCACTGCAGGTTTGAACATCAACCTGGGTTATAAGGGCTTCGACTTCTCTGTAACCGCAGCCGGTGCTTTCGGACAGCAGATTCTGCGTTCAACCAACAACGATTCTAACATGGCCGACAACCTGAGCCAGAAGCTGGTATTCGGTTCATGGCGTGGTGAGGGTACATCAAACTTCCTGCCTAAGCTGAACAACCTGAAGAACATCAACTTCATGACAATGTCGGAGATTTGGCTCGAGGACGCTGACTACGTAAAGATTCAGAACGTAACACTGGGTTACGACTTCAAGAAGATCTGGAAGTCTTGCCCATTGCAGCAGCTCCGTCTGTATGTATCTGCCAACAACCTCTTTACTTTCACAGGCTACTCTGGTATGGATCCTGAAATGGGTTCAGAAGGTGGTAGTGGTAATAGCTGGGCAGCCGGTATCGACAACGGTTTCTATCCGACCCCACGTACCTATATGGTTGGTGTAAACGTTAAATTCTAAATTGCATAATAAAGATGAAAAAGATATTAGTATATGGTCTGACATCCCTGCTTGCGCTGACAAGCTGCGAAGACTTTCTTGACTCTCAGAACTACACTGGCAAGGATAGCGGAAACTTCCCGAAGACCGAGACAGATGTTAATCAGATGATTGCTTCGGTTTACGAGGCTTCATTCTATCAGCCTTTCAAGAATAACGATGTTGGTCAGTATCTGACATGGGCTAACCTCGCTTCTGATGATATGTATGGTGGTGGTGGATCTGACGATAAACCTACACAGGCGCTCGAACACTTCCTCTTCAATACCAACACCCAGATGGAGTCGCTGTGGAAGGCTGCTTACTCAGCTATTGCCCGTGCTAACTCAGCTCTGGCTGCTGTTGATAACGTTGCAGACGAGGAACTCCGCAATCAGTCGAAGGGTGAGCTGCTCTTCATGCGTGCGTTCAACTATTTCGACCTGGTAAAGTGCTTCGGTTACATTCCTATGGTGGAAAAATCACCTGAGAATGTGCAGGAGGCTCAGACTTCTCCAGAACAGGTTCAGCCTGAGGTTGTATACTCTAAGATTGGTGAGGACCTAAAGGAGGCTTGGGAGATTATGCCTGCTTATAAGTATGACGGATGGTCTAAGCTTCAGTATGGTAAGGTTAGCAAGTGGGCTGCTGGTGCACTGCTGGCTCGAGTATACCTGTTCTATACCGGTTTCTTCAATCAGTCAACTCTGCCTGCAGGCGAGGCTGGCTCAATTGATGAGGCTTATGTTAAGAAGGTGCTCGATGATATCGTAGATAATTCTGGTCACGGTCTGCTGGCCGACTACCGTTCTTTGTGGCCATACGCAAACTCTGCAACCAAGGCTGATTATGACTTTGTATCAGATCTTGGCGAGGCATGGAGCGAGGGTAACAAAGAGGTGCTGTTTGCCATCAACTATCTGTATCTGTCTGACTGGAGCGGTACTCAGCTTCATCAGTCTAACCAGTACGCACTGTTCTTCGGTATCCGTAATGGAGATTGGGGCAATGGCGACATCTTCAAGAAGGGTACAGCTGGTAGCGTATATCCATTCGGTACAGGTTGGGGTTGCGGTCCTGTAACACCTAATTTCTATGACGATTGGAAGACAACTGAGCCAAACGACAAGCGTCGCGATGCTTCTCTGTTCGTATTCCCCGATGATTTCCCATGGGGTAACACTTCAGAGTGGCTCGAGGCTACTGGTATCCACCAGAAGAAGATGTGTACTGTTCGTTCTAAGGGCGGTGAGAAGATGTCGTTCTGCGCTGAGCTGTTCGGTGGTGACGAGTCTGGACACTATCAGGCTTCACACTGTCAGAGCTTGCCACTTATCCGTTTCGCCGATGTCCTGCTGATGCGTTCAGAGCTTTATCAGGATGCCTCTAAGGGTATGGACCAGGTTCGTGCACGTGCCGGTTTGGCTCCAAAGCCATATACACTTGCTAATCTGCAGAACGAGCGTCGCTGGGAGCTGGCCTTCGAGGGCTATCGCTGGGACGATATGCGTCGTTGGGGTATTGTAGAGGAGTGCTTGCCTAAGCAGCTTGGTGGTACCATCTATAACGATGGTAAGAAGACCGTCATGAAGGAACAGGGCGATGGTTATGTTGCACGTTACAAGGCAACTCACGGTTACTATCGTATCCCACAGGCTCAGGTTGACCTGTCTAACGGATCTATTAAGCAGAATGCCGGTTGGGAAGGTACAACAGGCTACTACTCACAGTGGCAGTAATAACATAATCTAAAACGAATAAAGAATATGAAAAAGATATTATTCATGTCACTCCTTGCTGGCGCTTTTGCACTCACTGCTTGCGACCCTGTGCAGGAGAAGGTTGACAATAACAAGGTTTACTCCAGTGCAGATGAGATCCTCAATGGTATCTCTTTCACTCAGTATTCTGATGAGGACTATACGACTCAGGCTGCTGATGGTAACTACATTTTCTATCAGACAAATCCTGGTCGTCCAGTGCAAATTTATAACTATCGTGGTGACGGCAGTATGAATCTGATGGCTTCTGGAGCATCGGGTAAATTTGTAATTAAGCCAGGTCGCGGTTCTGATCCCAACCAAACGGTGTATATCCGTGCGTTGAATTCTGACGGTTCAGTAACAGAGACAACAACAACCCTGAATGTTTTCGTTAAGCAGGAACTGGATCCTGAGATTCGACTGATTGCTTCAAATGCTTATGGTCAGAAGACTTGGAAGTGGAATACTCATAGTGGTATCACAGCAAATGGTAGAGACAACTGCTTCTGGGGTAACTTTGGTGCAGATGGTTCGTGGCGTAATGACGACTTTGGCTCTTGTGGTTTTGGATGGTGGGGTGTTGTTGATGGTTCTGAGTTAATAGAACAACTTGGACACTCTGTAACTGGCGCTGCTATTGGTGAGGAAGACAATAATGCTACGATGGTATTCACAGAGGATGGTATCGTTAAGTGTTATGATGCCAATGGTAAGGAAATCCGTTCTGGTTCTTATGAAATCCAAGGATGGACAGGAGAGAAACATGATGGTTGGAAGTATGGTACTCTTCACACTTCTGAGGGTGCAACTCTGTTCCCATTTGAAATTAATGCAAAATCCAATCGTGGAGCTCCTGCCTATGTAACAGACTTCCAGATTTTCTCTCTTACTGCTGATGAGATGGTATTGGTTTATCCAGACAATGGCGCATTTAGTGGTTGGTCGGAAGGTACATATTGGTCCTTTACGAGTGATAGCGACATTGATGGTATGATGAACAACTATGGCAGCAAAACCTGGACATGGGATACTGGAAGTGGAATCACTGCTAATGGTAGAGACAACTGCTTCTGGGGTAACTTCGGTGCTGATGGCTCTTGGAGAAATGCTGACTTTGGCTCTTGTGGCTTTGGATGGTGGGGTGTTGTTGATGGTTCTGAATTGGTAGACCAACTTGGACACTCTGTAAGTGGAGCTGCAATTGGTGAAGAAAGTAATGATGCAACTATGGTTCTCTCTAATGATGGTATGGTGAAGTGCTATGATGCTAATGGCTCTCTGATCCGTACAGGTACTTATGAGATAGATCTTTCTACTGCAGATGCATGGAAGAAGGGTACTTTTAAAACATCAGAGGGTGCAACTTTGTTCCCATTTGAGATTAATGCTAAAAGCAATCGTGGTGCTCCTGCCTATGTAACAGACTTCCAGATCTTTAGTATTTCTAATTCTCAGATGGTTCTTACCTATCCTGACAATGGTGCATTTAGTGGCTGGTCTGAGGGTACCTATTGGGCCTTTAAGAAGAAGTAATCCTTTTCATCATTTGTAATTTACATATCAATCGCCCCGTAGCACATCATACGCTACGGGGCGATTTCTTTTTCGTCTAAAACAATAAAATCGACCTAAATATTATTATGGCTTTGCTCTTCCTTACTCGACGAATTGCATTTCATTCGACATCTTTCGCGACTCGGCAAAGCTCAAACAAGTTTGGCATTTCTCTCACTGCTCAATCAGCTCAAAATGCTGGTAGTCCTTGCGGGTGGTCCAGTCGCCGCCCCATTCGAAACCGGCTTCGGTGAAGAGCTTGAAGCAGAGATCGTCGTGGGTAATCTTGTAGGGGAAGTCCCACGAGCGGTCGCAGTAGGCCTCGGCGGTGGCGGGCTGGATGAAGAGCGTACCGTCGTCGCGCACCTTGTAATAAGGATTATAGAGCGTGTTGATGTCGATGGCCAGTCCACGGGCATGCTTCGAGAGGTTGGTGCTGCCGGCTATGTTACGATAGCAGAAGCACGATGAGTTGTTGTCGCGCATCTGTGTCTCGTCGTCGGCATCATACACATCGGGTAGCAGCATGCGCTGGATGGGGTATTTGGCATCGAATAGTTGCCGCAGGATGCCAGCCACGCAATCGGCAATCTTCTCGTTCACTATCATCTCGCCCACGTGCATCTTATTGTCGTAGTCCCAGTGTAATGCCCGCACATGGCGCAGGTCGTCGCGGCCGATGTGGGGATTCTCCTTGTAGGTCTTACCCTGCATGCGTTGCCACACACCATCTGGGATGGGTTCTGCAGCAAAGCACTTGTCGATGCCTCCGTAGGCCTCAACCGCCTCGGCTGTTACCGTTCTGCCAGCCTGCCACTTAACGAGTGGTGTTGTGTTGGGAATTGCGGTGTTGTCGCTGTTAGCGCACGAGGCAAAAACGCTCGTGCCGCAAACGAGGATGGCGGCGAGCATCCATTGATTAGTCTTTTTCATAATTGTTGTAGTTTTAATTGTTTATTATTCATTATTTATCAAGTGTACATCGCATTGTGGGAAGGCGATGGTGATACCGGCTGTGTTGAGTGTCTCGTATATAACCTCTTTTGCCCGATCTACATAGCTGTTTCTCTCGGCTACCAGTCGTATTGTTTCACAGCTATATCCACAGCGTTGTCGCTCATATTACCAACCACCACGTGTGTGCACTGATAGTTGATGGCAGTTACTTTGCCGCGAATGCCGTCGCATTCTATCCAATCGCGGGCATATCTGGTTCTTTCAACAACAGGATTGGATCAGTGGCTCCCTTAACTCTTTTCAACTTCGGTCACGAAACAGGCTACGAGCCCATAAGTGATGGCGGGGCGAATCCAGATTTCGGTGAGCATATAATTGGTGTACTCGTTAGTTGGCTCCAAATAGATGTCCAAATTGTAGAGTGCGGCAATAATCATGTCGATGATGCAGATGGCCCACAGGTTACGTTTGGTATAGCTCTTCCAGTCTTTGCGGGCATAGAAATAGGTGAGCATGCAGAGCAGGAGTACCGAGAGCGTGAGACACACCAGATGGAGCGAGTAATAGGCCAGTGGCGGTGCAAAGAGAATATCGCGCAGCAGCACTGTGATACCCACTGAGATGGAGCACCAGTAGTTAAACTGTTGGGTGGAAATGCGGTGGGAGTTGAAGAAATACATCCAAATCATCACCAAGCAGGCGATGTAAAAAAGGTTGAGCACTAGTTCGGGCCACGCCTCGCCCAGTCCGAAGTGAAACACGCCATAGAGCATCACACCAACCGACAAAGTGCCGCCGAGTGCGGTAACCACGATGTCGAAAATCTTAGCTCCTTTCTTGAATCTTGTTTGCATTTAATATATCATGTATTATTTATCTGATGGCGTAGAGGTAGGCCAGGAGAGCCATCTTGCCGCGCATGGTTTCGCGGGGGGTGAACTCGCCGTTAACCCAGAAGTAGCGCTGGTTGAAATACGACTCCTGACGAGGCCAGCCACCATTGTTCCATTCGGGATAGCAATAGGCCAGAATCACGCGGGCATCGCCACCGTTATGGCCTGGCGACCAAGTCTCGGTTCCGTTGAATGGGGTTTGGCCAGGATGGGTGCCTGGGGCGCCATCGTTACGTCCTGTAGAATAAACGTCGGTAATATGACGCTCGCCTAAGCCTGTCATCTCAACATTATTACCAGGATTGCGACCTAAAGCCCAACTGGCTTCGGTGTACATGGCGTGCTCCAGTTGCTTGCGCTCAGCCTTGTTGGCTATGTAGTGGGCCAGCATTACCAGCTGCAGGTTCTGCGAGGTTTGCCAACGGTCGTCGTTGGCCGAACGGCGACTGGGGCGTTGGGGCATGTGACCATAGTTGTAAGCCTCGGCCTGGCCCTTGATGCTGGCTTTCAGGTTTTGGTAAAGCTCGCCATAGTGGCGTGTATGTGGACAGGTAAGATAGGCTGCTGCTGCCCAGTACTGGCAGAAGGGGACTAACTGCTTACTCTCCTCGTGCATGACACCAACACCGAAGAATCCGTGCTTACCTTTGCTGAAGAGCATCGATCTTGTGTCTTTTATCATGCTCTCGTCGGCAAATATCTTCTCCCACTGTTCGTCGCCAGTAAGGTTATAGAGGAACGCGGCTGCCTGCTGGCGGAAGTCACGACCACGCATCTGCATGGAACCTACATCCTGCAGGTCATCGAGTTGTTGGTTGTCCTGGCGTGAGGCAAAGCGGAAGGCCTTGATGGCCTCGTTGGTATAATACTGGCGCAGTGTGTCGTTACCATTCAGACGGAAGGCTTCGGCAATGATGGCGCAATTGGCTGCATTGGCCCAGGCGGCCATAGTGGTGCAGCCAGCCTGGAACATTACACTCCAGTCGGCACAAGGATTGGTAACACCCTGTGAGTAAGCCTCGCCATCGCGGATAGATAGGAAGAAGTCAACCTCATTACGGGCTTCGTCGATGAGGTCGGGGATGCCGTTGCCGCTTTCGCGAATGCCTAAGGCGTCGTCGTTAAGACGGCCACCCGACAGAATATAGGGTAGCAGCATATCGTAGATGTTGCTGACGTGGGCCAAGTGTCGGTCCCAGTCGAAAGCGTCGGAGTGTCCACCCTTTACCTCGGTGTTTACGGGGTTGCCAGGCAGGCGGTGCTGCCAGAAAATACTCTGCTTGAGCTGTTTGAAGTGGGGCTCGTCCCATACATCGGTGCGAAGCTCGCGCCAACCTTTGCTCCATGGGTGGAAGTCAGTCTTGTAAACAGTGAATCCCTTTGGATCGGTCTCGGGAATGAATTGCGGCTGGCGTGGGGCTGGGAAGACCTTATCGGTATTGATGGGCTCGCCCAGACGCATATAGTAGTAGCCGCGAACCGAGTAGCGGTAGGGCTCATAGTAGATGTCGTTGCTAATCTCGAAATCCATGCTGCAACCAACATCCTCTACTACTAAACGGTAGCAGCCTGGTTTGTTGGCTCTAAAATCAATGTTCCATACATCGGTGCCGATGAGGCTCTTGCCACCTGCTTCTTTATTGGCAGCAGTGGCTGGTTGCCAGAATCTGATGGTGCCCACCTTCTGTTTCTTCTTGGTGCCTACATGATACAACCATACGCTTTTACCTTCGAGTGATTTGTAGTCGCGTTGTCCGCCATCACCTAACCACTGGTAGAGGTCGGCTGCGTGTGTGGTCTCATTAGGTGAGTAGCCGATGATATTGACATGCACGGCTTCCGACTGATTGTTCCATATATCGAAATGGATGGAGGCTTCGGTCGTATCGGTACCTATACCTGTGGGGATAGCAATCTTATAGGTACAGCCCTGTTTCATGGACTGGGGCATGTGGATGAACAGCCAATGATCGAGCTCTGAGGTCAGCGTATGGTCGAAGTTCATGGGCTTTGATTTGCGCCAAACGGCTAGTGGCTGAGCTTTGGTAAAGGTTTTGTCATCGGGCGAACTGATGAACCATAAGTTGGCTTTCTGAGCCTCGGCAGTTTTCAACTTCTCACCAAAAACTAACAGGGTATCATCGCCCTCGGCAAATGAGTGGCCTAAGTATGCACTGGGACCAGTGCCGTTGTCGCGGTAGTGCACTTCGCCATCGCGGAAGTGTAGCATCAGATAGTCCTTGTCGATGACTTTTACTCCTAAGAGTTTTGTTGCCAAGCAGTTTGTTGGCATGGTAAGCATAAGTGCCGTTAACGCTGCATAAAAAGTTTTTCTCATCTTATTGTTTATTGGCTGGTAATACTTTATTGCTTTATTCGGGTACAAAGATAGTAAAATTTATTTTTTTGATGGTATAAAATAGGGAAAACTTTTGTTAAGTCAGATTTTTGTGCTACTTTTGCAGCGTTTATGAATAAAACGATAACTAAATACAGAACTATAGCCTTGTCAGTGCTTATCAGCATCGGCGTATTCATGTTTTGGTATGTTGCATACCCCCACGCCATGTCGTATCAGGAGCAGTATCAACTGTTTCTGTGGACGAGTGATTATTTTTTCAATAGAGTAAGTGTACCAGGAGGTTTTGCAGGCTGGATAGGCGAGTTTATTGTGCAGTTCTACTATGTGGAGTTGCTGGGCGCTTTGTTGCTTTCGCTGCTCTTTATGGCTCTGGGACGGACCGCTGGATGGATACCGGCAGCGCTTGTGCTTTGGCTGATGGGTGATCCCAGTGTAAAGTTAGGGTATGTGGTGGCATTGCTTTTGGCGGTGGGCTTTTATAAACTGAATAAGGTTAAGTGGCCTTACAGCGCTTGGCTTGAGATTATCGTTATACCTATATTATATTGGTTGACGGGGCCTCTGGCATGGGTGTACGTCCTGTTGCGTACGGCAAGCTATGGATTGAAGGGTTGGCAGTTCCCGTTTTATCTGTTATCCTTACAACTGTTTGCTTATCATTGGCTTCTAACCCAGTGGACACTTGAAATGACATTTATGCCGGCATTGTATTACCGCACACCAATGATGATGCCTGCATTGATGTGGATAATCCCATTGGTTACGGTGTTGACGATACTTATCTTGAAGAGATGGGGAACGGCCAAGTGGGCATTGCCTGCACAGATAGCTGTTGTCGTGGTCCTTGGTTGTTTAGGTATAAGTAAGGGCTATGATAAGGAGGTGTATGAACTGATTCGTCAGGATTATCTGGTTAGAAACGAACGATGGGACGATATCGTGAAACGGGCACAGGAGTATCAGGTAAGAACACCTTTCAGCTCCGTTTGTGTGAATCTGGCTTTGTCGCAGAAACGTCAGTTAGCCGATAGAATGTTCGACTTCTATCAAAGTGGTGAAGATGCACTGATTATGCCTCGTATACGTGACCTGACCTCGATGTTACCTTCGGCAGAGACATTCTGGCGTCTGGGTATGGTTAATTCGGCTCTTCGCTACTTTTTTGATACGCAGGAGTCTATATTGGATGGCAATGTGAGTGGACGTTGTACCAAACGTATTGTGGAATGTATGGTTGTGAATGGCCATTATAAAACAGCTAAGAAACAGCTTGACTTACTGAAGAAGAGTCTTTATTACAGCGAATGGGCCCAACAAACCGAAGTTTTGTTGGGTGATGAGGCGGCCATTAATGCACACCCTGTATTTGGCAAGTTGCGTCAATTGCGTTATAAGAAGGATTTCCTATATAGTCATTTGGAATTATATAAGATGTTTGGATTGCTGTTTATGAATAATACCAGCAACACGATGGCTCTCGACTATTTTCTGGGACAGATGTTATTGGAAGGTCAGATGCAGGGCTTCCTGCAGAACCTGTCCATGGCCGAGAAGTATAGTGGCTATCGCGAGATGCCTATGGGATATCAGGACGCTGTGATGTGCATTAGAAAACAGGGAGCAGTGTCAAACTCTCCCTATGCTGAGTACGTAAAGAGAATGATAGAAGCAAAACGTAAAAATGAAACTAATGATGAAGCTCATTAAAATAAGATATAGATTGCTGGCCGTTTGTTGCTGGCTCTTAGCAATGTTTGGTTCGTCGTGTAGCGAATTACCTACGAATGCGACAAAAATCCATAAGCAACCCGCTATTTATCCCGATTATATTGGGGTAACGATTCCTGCGAATATCGCACCCATGGATTTTAATTTTGCCGACGAGCATATCGACTGTATGGATGTGGTGGTGAAAGGCTCAAAGGGTGGTGAACTGCATGCCAACGGCAAATGGGCTGATTTTGATGTGGACGACTGGCACGCTTTGACCGAACAGAATACGGGAGCCGAACTAATCTTTACAGTATGCGTGAAGAAAGACGGAGAATGGCAGCAGTATGAGGATTTTAAGATGTATGTAAGTTCTTATCGCCTTGACGAGTATGGCGTCACCTATCGTCGTATCGCTCCAGGCTATGAGGTGGGAGGAGATATTGGTATCTATCAGCGTGATATCCATAGCTTTAAAGAGTCGGCTATCCTGACAGAGGGTATCGTTCCCGGACAGTGTATGAACTGTCATGTGGCTAACCGGGCTAATCCGAACACCTTTAATATGCAGATACGTGGCACATCGGGAGGTACTATGATTTATAAGGATGGAAAGCAGGCGTTTCTGACCACCAAGACAGATAGTACTGTTGCTAATACCAGTTATTCTTACTGGCATCCCGATGGCGACTATTGTGCTTTCTCAACCAATTCTATTCATCAAAGTTTCTTTGTGGGTACAGGTCAGCGTATAGAGGTTTACGACACATTTAGTAATGTACTTGTGTTGGATACACGCACCAATGAATTGGTGCTTTGTCCGCTGTTACAGACTGATGACTGGGAAACATACCCGGCTTTCTCGGCCGACGGAAAAACGTTGTTCTATTGTACAGCCAAACCTTACAGAGTGCCGGCTGAATGGGACAAGGTGAAATATAGTTTATGTAAGATTGCCTTTGATGCCAAGACCGGAACCTATGGTAATCATGTGGATACGTTGCTGAATGCTCGGGAATGGGATAAGAGCTTTACTTATCCACGTGCATCGTACGACGGGAAGTGGCTGATGTATAATGTGACTAACTGTGGAAATTTCCCAGTTAATCACCCTGAGGCCGATTTGTGGCTGATGAATCTTCAGACGGGCGAAAGTCATCCGCTGACCGAGGCTAATAGTGATGATACGGAGAGCTTCCATAACTGGAGCTTGAACAGCCATTGGTTTGTGTTCTCCAGTAGGCGTGAGAATGGGGTGTATAGCATGCCGTATATAGCCTCTATCGACAAGAACGGACATGCCACCAAGCCTTTCCTGCTGCCTCAGCGTAATCCAAGGAAGTATTATCTGGAGGATATGGACTCGTATAATTGCATTGATTTTACTGAAAAGGAGGTTGAGGTTGATGCCCGTGAGATAAGCAAAAAGGTTTTTGATGATAAACGAATACAAGTAACAATAAGATAAAAATGAAAAAGATTATTTTATGTTTTATGACATTGGCAGTTATGACCATGTTTCATAGCTGCCAGCTGAAAAAATCCAATGAGTGTCACATTTATGGTCAGGTAATGGACGAAAAGTTCGAGGGTAAGCGTATTTTCCTCGTGCCGTTTAGTGGTCCTAAGACTGCTGAGACTGTCGACTCAATTGAAATCAAAGATGGTAAGTTTGAGTTTACTACCGATTCAATGAAGATGTATAAGCTGCTTATAGACTTCAGATTCCGCGTAGGTGTTCAGCCTCTTTTGGTCGTTGGCGAGCCTGGTGATGTGAAAGTGATTATTGATAGCGTGAGTCATGCTACAGGTACCCCTCAGAATGATTCGTTGGAGAAGTGGAAGTTCCGCACTGAGATGCATAATCGTGAACTTGGTAAGATGCGTAAGTATATTTCTGAGCTGAAAATTAATGGCGACAGTGTTCAGGCTAAGTATATAGCACAGCGTGCCGACAGTTTCCACCTGGTATATAAGAACTATACCCGCCAGTTGGCCGAGAACATGAAAGAGGGGGTGCTGCACGATTTCTTAAAAGATATCTTCCCTTTGACTTACAAACGTCAGTTACCTGATGGACGTGTGGTAACGTTGAATGCCGATACCAATGAAGAAATTAAGCAATAAGTGGAGGACGATAAAACTCTCGCAACGAGGTGTGTCGTGGCTATTGACCTTGGCGCTTGGGATAGCTGTGTTCCTGTTCTGGGGCGTATGTTATCCTTTTGCACTCACCTATCAGGAGCAGGCTCAGTTGTTCCTTTTCGACTGTGATTACTTTGTACAGCGTATGGCTGATCCTGGTGGCTTAGCCATTTATGTGGCCGAGTTTCTGGTACAGTTCGATAACCTGGTGATGCTAGGAGCATTGTTGATGGCTTTTTTGTTTATGTTGGTGCAGCGCCTTACTTGGCACCTCATGCAGCAGAAAGCCTATTATGCATTAAGCTTTGTGCCAGTGGTGATGCTATGGTGTGCCATGGGCGATGAGAATGTGATGATGACTTATGCGGTGGCGCTGGTGATGACTATGGGAGCCATCTTGCTGCTGAGGCGTTGCCAGCAGTTGCATAAGTTCGTGAGATATGCGATAGTTATAATTGCAATTCCGTTGCTATATTGGTTGATAGGACCAATGGTACTGTTAGTAGCTGTTTGCATACTTCCGCTCTCGGTAGTGTGGGTATTGGCAGTTATCTTATTGAGCGCACATTATCTGCCTTACTCTATGCTCAGAGTGGTGTTGGGCGTAGGCTATTATCGTTCGCCAGAGTTAATGCCTTATCTGCTCATAGCCATTCCAGTGGTAGTAGCCGGGTTGTACTGGACCTATCAGCTAATAATCAACATGAAGAGTACCAATGTGAAGGAGATGCTGGCATGTGTAGTGGTGGTAGGTTTGGCTATCGTGATTATCCCCCTTAATTATAATGCTAAAACCTACGAGATGATGGAGTACGATTATCTGGTGCGTGTGGCTGATTGGGATGGGGTTATTCGTAAAGCAGAAAAAAAGATGCCTGATACACCAACTAGTGTGAGTGTGACGAACCTCGCTTTGGCTATGAACAACCAGTTGGGTGATCGTATTTTTGATTTCTATCAGCGTGGCTCAGAAGGTTTGTTGCCTGATATCGATAATAATTATCCAGTATTACAGTTGTTAGGCGAGATTTATTTCCGTTTGGGGTTGGTGAACACGGCTCAACGATTGGCTTTTGAAGCCATGGAGGCTATACCAAACTATAATAAGAGCCCCCGCGTAATGAAACGCTTGGCCGAAACTAATATGATAAACGGTGAGTACAAGGTGGCTGAGAAGTATCTGAAGATGCTGGAGAAAACCATCTTCTATCGGTTGTGGGCAAAACGTATGATGGCGATGTTAGGCAACGAAAAGGCTATTAACGAGCATCCGTTGTACGGCACGCTGCGACAGTATCGCTTGCAGGAGGATTTCCTGTTCAGCGACAGGGAACTTGATAAAATATGTGGACATCTGGTGATGCACAACCCAGATAATCAGGTGGCGATTCAGTATCTGTTGATGATACCGTTGCTTGACAGGGATGAACAAAGATTTATGCAGTATTTCCAGTATGTGCAGAAAAAAGTAAAGTATAATCCCCGTAGCTGTCAGGAGGCTGTTGCACTTGCTTATATGCAGCAATACGGAAAGTTGCCTGATGGACTGGTTAGTCCGTATGTGGCACAGCAGTTAAATGAATTCGGGCGTATATACTCGTCGGCAGGCAAGGATGCACCAGAATTAAGAGCGTTTAAGAATACGGCATGGTACTATTTATTAGTTGGAGAATGATGAAGAATAACATTTTGTGTTGGGTGATAGGGGTAGGATGTTGGCTGCTGACCAGTTGTAACTCAATGCCTGAGAATGTATCGAAGGTTGATAAATTCCCCAATATTTATCCTGACTATATCGGTGTGACTATACCTGTAGAGATGGCGCCCCTGAATTTTGATTGTCCTGATGCCGACTGTGTGGATGTAGTGGTAAAAGGCAATAAAGGGGGCGAGCTGCATGTGCAGGGCGACTATGCCGACTTTGATATAGACGACTGGCATGAGCTGACCCAGCAGAATAAAGGCGGACAACTGACGGTGACTGTTTGTGCCAAAAAGGATGGGCAGTGGACGCAGTATAAGGATTTTACGATAAGCGTAAGTTCCTACGCTCTTGATGAGTGGGGATTGACCTATCGTCGTATCGCTCCTGGTTATTCTGTGTTCAGTAAGATGGGACTCTATCAGCGCAATCTGGCAACATTCGACGAGTATCCTATTATCGAGAATACTCAGGTTACTGGCATGTGTGTGAACTGCCACTCGGCACACCAGACCGACCCATCGAAGTTCGTATTTCATGTGCGTGGCGATCATGGTGCAACCATGTTCCAGATAGACGGTAAGCGCGAATGGCTGAAGGCCAGCAACGAGCAGTTAGGTGGTTCGATGGTGTATCCTTATTGGCATCCCAGTGGTAAGTACTGTGCTTTCTCTACAAATAAAACACGTCAGGGATTCCATATGGTGGCTCATGAGCGTATTGAGGTGTTTGACTTGTCGAGCGATGTGTTTGTGTATAATCCCGCTACCCATGAGATTATTAAGGACTCGCTGCTGTCGACACCCGACTGGAGTGAGAACTCGCCAGTATTCTCGCCTGATGGTAAAACCTTGTATTACATGACATGCAAGCAGCAGGAATATCCTAAGCACTACAAGGACGAGAAGTACAACTTGTGTAAGATTGCATTCGACCCCGTTACAGGTAAATACGGCGAGAAGGTGGATACCATATTTAATGCCGTGGCGATGGGGAAGAGTCTGACCTGGCCTCGTCCGTCGTACGATGGCAAGTACATCCTATTTACGCTGATGGACTATGGCTACTTCTCAATCTGGCACCAGGAGAGCAACCAGTGGCTGCTTGACCTGCAGACGGGGGAGGCTCGTGAACTGAAGGAGATAAATAGCGATAAGGCCGACAGCTATCATAACTGGAGTGTGAACTCACGCTGGATCGTGTTTACAAGTCGTCGTGATGATGGACTTTATAGTCGACTTTATCTGGCTTGTGTTGACGATAAAGGACATTTCTCAAAGCCGTTTATGTTGCCACAACGGAATCCGAAGGAATATTATGATGAGAGTCTATTCTCGTTTAACGTGCCCGATTTTACAAAGACCAAGGTTGACTTTGATGCCTACCATGCAGGACAGGAGATTGAATCGGATAAACGTATTGAGACAAAAGTGAAATAAATAATGGCGGTACACTTGCCGCCATTATTTATTTAAATGATATTGCTTCTTGTTTCATAGCCTTAGCTACGTCTTCTACGTCAAACGGAACTTTGCCTTTTCCAAACTCGGGGGCGTTAAACGATTTGAGGTTGTTGTCGTAGAAGGTTGGATGTTGCTGTGGTAGGCAGAAGGGCTTATGCGCTTTTCCGTTCTTGTCGACATAGCAGAAGTAGGGCTTGCCGTAGAGACCATCGTCGCGTTTGGAAGCAAACACAAACCAATGGCTGTTTGACGACCATGCGTGATAGGTGTCGCTTTTGGCACTGTTTACGATGGTAAGACTGTCTATCGAACCGGTCTGTAGGTTCATCATCTGGAGGTCGGCTTCTGGATGCCAGATAGGGAAGGTACCATAGTCGGCTACGGTATAGAGAATATACTTGCCATCGGGGCTGATACGGGGATGGCATACACTACGTTTATTAAACAGGGTGTCGACCTGAGTACCGATGGTGCCTGTATTCTCATCGAAGGCAATACGCACCAGACGGTATTGCAGTTGCTTGATGTCGTTGGGTAGACTCACGCTATCGGCGGCGCAGTAGTAGATATATTTGCCATCGGGTGAGAAGGTGGGGAAGGTCTCGAACTTCAGACTATCTGACAATAGGGGAGAGGTGAAGATGCGATGTTCCTGCATGTCGGCCACATAGACGTTCGATTTTGAATCGTATACCTCCAGTCTTTTGCTGGGATCGCTATGGAAGGCAGGAATAATCTTCTGTGTTGAATAGGTGATATAACGGCCAGTGGGACTGAAACCGAAATAAACACTGCCAGGGATGTTGAGCTTGCTGAGTTGTCCCTTTTGGTTGAGTATAGCACCGCCATTAGGACCGCGTACATACATCATAGACAATTGTGGATCCTGATTGGCAAAAGTGTGGCAGTTCATGCATCGATTCTCCAACTGCTCGTAGTGCCCTAATGCATTCACATCAAAGTTCTCAACACAACGTTGTTGAATCTGTATATTGTTCCATATCTCGTAGTCGGGCTCAATGAGACGGTAGGTGAGATAAGGGTCAATCTTATCGGTTACAACCTGCCAATGGAATGGCTTGTAGGCAATCCACTGGTCGTCAATCAGTGCACTGATAGTGACTTCGATGGACTGGTTAATAGACTGTTGTAAGAGCTCTTTCCAATCGTTCATGTCGAAGACAGCTTCGTTACCTTTGGCATTGATGGTCATTTTGCCGACCTTTACCTCAATAGCCTCACAATCGGCACGAAGCAGAAAGTTAAGGGGGGCAATGTTCTGTGGAATAGTAACGTCGCAGTAGTCGGGGTAGATAGGTGGCAGTGAGTCAACCTTGGTCTGGTTCTCGGGTGTGGGTGTGCATGAGGTTAACTGCAACATCAAGAAGCAGAGGCATAGAGAGATGATATGATTTATAGTTTTCATATTTCCGGAGCTTTTATTTTGTCGAAATAATACCAATATGTATCCTTGAAGCTGGTACTGCCTCGTTGTTGGTTATACTCTTGGAACCGTTTGAAGACATCGGGGCGTTTGATGTATTTCTCCCATTCTTCCGGTGGAGCTTCTGTACCTGCCAACCAAATACACAGTGCCTCTTGGTAGAGTGGCTTGAGGCGAGGTTTATTGGTGGTCATGCAGTAGCGATCATAGTCGCGTTTAAAACTATTTATGTCTTTCAGTATCAAGGTACTACACAGGATGTAGTCGAGTGCAATGGTATTGTCGGGGTTAGCATCTAGTAGCTGCATCATAATGAAATGAGCATTATCGGTGATTGAAATGGTGTCATGATGGTTTACCATCTGCATTTTCTGCTGGTAGATACTTTTGCCATTCTTGCGGATGTTGTCAGCCCAACGGCTATATACAAATGTTTTGTCGAGTATACGCAGATATTTCTCGGCTGCTAATGAGTCGCCGCTCACGTAATTGCACTCGGCCAGTCGGCGTATCATTCTAATGTTGCGGTTGTTGTTTGAGAATACATTCGTCATCATGGCTGCGCGTTCGGTAAAGGTCATGTCGCCCAGTGCCCAGTAAAGCTCATTCATATTGCGGATGGTGAGCATCGGGGTCTCGGGACCTATCCGATAGAAGGTGCCTAATTGTGTGGGGGTGAACTTAAGCAGATGGTCGGGAAGTTCGCCGCGTTGTGCCTGAGCCAGATTGTAGAAGAATACCATCTGGTCGGTCCATTTGTCGGAACCTTCAACCATCTTTATGACTTTGTCGTAGTTGCCAAAGTGATACTCGCAATCAACGGAGAAGTCCTTCTCTAATA
>Ga0310696_10001887_pt1 | contig 29007 bp, 29 predicted proteins | sample AusTroGonzalo_MG_4_FD_203885 | JGI IMG/M metagenome (GOLD analysis project Ga0310696, IMG submission 203885) | Bovine rumen microbial communities from tropical cattle in Woodstock, Queensland, Australia - Gonzalo_02 (v2) (version 2) | ecosystem: Host-associated > Mammals > Digestive system >... | reverse complement strand
GACTTCAGATGAAACAAAAAAGAAACTGAGTGATGCACATAAAGGAAAAACAACTTGGAATAAAGGTATTCCACAATCATCTGAAGCTAAAAAGAAAAATTCTGAAGCTCATAAAGGAAAGCAAAGTCCAAACAAAGGTAAAACTTCTCCGATGAAAGGAAAACATCATTCAGAAGAAACAAAGCAAAAAATGAGAGAAACATGGAAGAGAAAAAGGGGAGAAATTTGATCTCCCTTTTCTCTTATAAATAGAATAGAAAATAATTTCTATTCCAATGAGTGTATTCTCTAACATTTTTAGATCTAATAAGAAACAAAAACGAGAAGTAACAGAAAGCAAAGTTGATGAAAAATTTTCTGTAAGAGTTATTGGAAGTAAAGCATTTACTCAACCTGTAACATCACCTACAGAAGCAATGAAATCTTCTGTTGTATATAGAAGTATTTCTATATTATCTGATGCTGTTGCAAGTATTCCGTTAAGCATTTATCATAAAAATAAAGATGGTCATTTCTTAGAAGATACTTCTCATCCATTATATAGGATTTTAAGTATTAAACCCAACTTCAAGCAGACTTCATATGAATTACTTGAGAGTATTGTTATTCATCTTGTTATATATGGTAATGCATACATATATGTAAAGAGAAATCAAGATTATGATATAGAAGCATTGATACTTTTATATCCTAATACTGTTACATATGATGAATTAAAAAACACATATACTGTATCTGACAATTATAATAATGTTATGGGTAATATAAACCCAATTAACATTATTCATATCCGTCATAAGTCTTTAGGACAATACTTAGTAGGACAATCTGTATTAACATATGCTGGTCGTACAATTGCTCTTGCAAATGCAACTGATAAAGAAGCATTATCTACTCTTGCTACAGGTGGTAAATTAAAAGGTATCATTTCATCAGAATCATCTTTAACTGGTTTCTCTGCTGCTACTGATTCTCAGGTAGATATTGTTCGTGATAATCTTCAAGCTCAAATAGATTCTGGCCAAGATATTCTTACTCTTCAATCTGGTACTGAATGGCATCCAATTTCTCAGACAATGAGAGATTTACAACTTGTAGATCTCCACAATACTACATTGTCTGACCTTGCTAGATATTTTGGTATCTCTCCAGTAAAGCTTGGTATTGTAACAGGAGGTAACTATCAAGCAAGCTTGCAGGATTCTTTAAACTTTTATTTGGATACTCTAAATCCACTCCTTACTAAAATAGAAAAGGCATTCAATAAAGCACTGTTATCTGATACAGTATTGCTTAAATATAAAATCGTTTTTGACAGAACCACTCTTCCTTATTTCAAAGAGATTTTGGTCAATTATCAAAAGATGTTTGAACTCGGATTGGTTTCAGTTAATGAAATCCGCAAGAAGTTCAATATGCCATCAGTAGAGGGCGGAGATTTAACCTTTATCTCTACTAATATCCAACCTGTTTCTAGTCCTATTGTTGATGCTGCTGATAAGGAAACTAATCAGCCGGCAGAAGCTGTCTCTAATGAACCTAAAACATCAGAGGAAGGAACTAAAAAGGCAACTAGAAAAAGGAGCAAAGAATAAATAGAATTGAAAAGATAATACTCATTTATATGAATGAAGAAATAAGAACTAGAGAAATAAGTTTTGACCTTGCTAATGAGGGTCATATTTCTGGTCGTGCTATTTGTTTCAATGAGATCTCAAAAGTACTCTATGATCCTGAAACAAGAAGATCATTCCGTGAAGTAATTCTTCCTGAGGCTATCACCCAAGAATTGATTGACAATTCAGATATAAGAATGCTATACAACCATGACAAAAACCAGATGCTTGCTCGCAACAATAAAGGCAAAGGTTCTTTGAAGGTTGAGCTTAGAGAAGATGGTGTTTATTTCGACTTTTCTACTCCTAATACTACTCTCGGAAGAGATACTGAAGAGATGATTAAGAGAGAAGATCTTGCAGGATGTTCATTCTGCTTTACTGATACAGGAGCAACATGGGATTTCTCAGAACGTGAAATGCCTCTTAGAGTTGTTCATAACATAACAAGACTCATTGACTTAAGTATTGTTACAACTCCTGCTTATGACCAAACTTCAGTTACTGCTAGAAGTATTGAGGAAGCTGAAGAAGCACTCAAACCTGTTGAGGTAGAAGAAGATAAAGAATCATCTGATGAAAAAAGAGAAGCTGCAATAAATAGTATTGAAGATACCACACAAACAACTTCTTATATAGATGATTTACAATCATATAAAGAATACATTGATACTCTATGAATAAAGAAGAAATTTTAAATAATCTAGCCGATTATAAAGAACAAATTCGTGCTATCGTAGATGCTGCTGAAACTGAAAAACGAGCTTTAACTGATGAAGAAAAAACTCAATTTGATGAGACAAAAGCAAAGATAGAGGAATGCAAAAGACAATTAAATGAAGCTGAGGTAAATGCCTCAAAAGAAACAAAAAATAATACACAAAAAATGGAAAAAAATTATTTGAGAAATTTGGCAAAGACCGTTAGCGATATCGTTAACAATCGTTCTCTTGAGGACTATACCAATGTTTCTGGAAATACTATCAATCTCCGTGCTGATGCTTACTCTGTAACTGGAGATGTTGATGACATTCAGGCCCTTGAATATACCAGAATTCTTGAACCTCTTCAGAATGCTGTAATATTTGACAAGCTCGGACTTACCTTCATCAACACAGGTAGCTTAGTAAAACTCCCTTCAGTAACTGCTGTAGAATGCTCAGTTAATGGTGAGAATACCAAACTTGAAACCCAGAAGGTAGAATTCAGCAACAAGGCTATCACTCCTGTTCGTTTAGGTTGCGCTGTTGGTTTGTCTAATACTGCTATCAAGACTGTAGACAACAACATTAACTTACTTGCTTATTCACTCAAAGCAATGCGTGAAGCAGAAGGAAGACTCATCAACAAGATTCTCTTCTCACCTGTTGCAGTAACTGGTGAAGATGCTTCAATCAAAGGACTTTATGTTGACTTACTTGCTGGTGATGCTTCAGTAGCAGGAAAAGCAACTTGGGCAAATATCATCGCTCTTGAGACTGCTGTTAAGAACAAGAATGCTGTTATTACTTCAAATGCTGCATTCGTAATGAGCCCTGAGACTGCTGACAAGCTCCGTTCAATGCCTGTATCACTCAAGACTCCTACTTACGGTTCAAGATTCGTAATGGAAGACGGTAAGATTGACGGTATCCCTGTATATGAAACTAATGAAGTAAACCACTATGATGCAAGCAACAATGTTGATTACTCATATATCGGTTTCTGTAGTGATTGGTCAACAGTTATCGTACAGGAAGTTGGTGCACCAGATTTAGTTGTAGATCCTTATACAAGAGCAAGATACAATGAGACTGAATTAGTGTTAAACGATAATTTGGGATACGAGATTGAAAGAGATGCAGTATTTAGCTGCATGAAGATCACTTCAAGCTCTTGGACAGCTTAAGGAATTGTAAATCAATACCTTTTTGCTCATTATATATAATTCCTGTGGGTGGTAAAATATTTTACCACCCTTTTTCTTTTCTCTAATAATTCAAAAATACTCAAGATATAATATATAAAACAAAACTTAGGGTATATGAATACAGGAATTATTTACAAATGGACGAACAAAATTACTGGTGAAGCTTATATTGGCCAGACTATGTATGAATCAGAAAGAATAATACAGCATATGAAGGCCAATAAAAACACAAAATTTCATAATGCTATTAGAGAATACGGAATTGAAAATTTTTCATATGAAGTATTAGAAAGAGATATTGAAGAAAACAATCTTAATAACAGAGAAAGATATTGGGTAAAATACTATGATACTCAAAAAACAGGATACAATACTACTCATGGTGGGGATTGTGGTACTCGTCATAGAATAATTACTGAAGAAACTCGTAAGAAATTGTCTGACTCTCGTAAAGCATTAAAAGGTAAAATACATCATTCAGAAGAAACAAAGAAGAAAATTAGTGAATCAAATAAAGGTAAGCATAAAGAAGGCCATGTACATTCTGAAGAAGAAAAGAAAAAGCAATCAGAGTCATTAAAGAAATATAGAGCAGAGCATCCAGATTCAGTTCGTGGAGAGAATAATCCATTTTACGGAAAACATCATTCAGAAGAAACTCGCAAAAAGCTCAAAGAAGCTTGGGCAAGAAGAAAACAAAAACTTCAGAATATAAAGGATAATTAAAATCAATACCTTTTATTTGAGCAATCTGTCTAGTATTTCATTATAGGTTTTAGAGCCAAGGAATTGTTCAGCATCTTCAAATTCAGTAAGGAGCATGTTATAGTAATCATCCAGATGATCGTAAACATATTTCCATTGTTCCTGTTCATTATCACATTAATCAAAATAGAAATCAAATATCTGTTTGTCTGAAACACGATGAATGCTTACTCCTGAGAATGAATCATTCTTTATTTGTTCTTCAAATTCATTGTATAAAGTTACATAGATATCTGCTGTTACAAGAATATAACCACCTTCATAGAGTTCAACATTTTTTATGCTGTTAATTCTGAAATGATATTTGTCCATAATTAGAAAGATTTATTGTTTGTATATAAAATATATTCTCACTTTTCGAGTTGTATTAAAAATGATAAATAGGATATAAAATATCCTCTTTAATCATGTTTGTTTCTGTAGAAGAAGTTCGTAGATTTTGCAACATTCCATTTACTGATGATGACTTGACTTTAGCAGAATTAATTGAGTCAGCAGAATCTACAGTAGAGAAATATATTGGACAATCATTAAGCACATTCGTACCTGACAATCAGGAATTAGATCCTGCATTGAAGATATGTATCAAATCTCTTGTTGCTACTTGGTATGGCAACAGAGAAGCAATTGCATTTGGACAGCCACACAAGCTTCCATATTCATTTGAGTTTGTGCTTCAACCATTTAAAAAATACACTAAAGAAGAATAATGAGAGCCGGCCTTCTCCGTCATTTTGTTACAGTATATAGGCAAGTAGATGAGCAGTCTGCTTCTGGTGCTGTTTCTCAGGTAAGGAAAAAGATCATAACTCTTCGTTGTCATTTGGTCAAGCAATCTGGATATTTAAAGCAGACTGCATTTGAAGAGGTAGATACTAATTCTCTTGTGTTTGAAACTTGGCTCAACAATCTTATTAAAGATACAGATACTCTAGAGTATGCAGACCAAGAATTCAAGATAACTCTTATTGAGACTGATTTGTTCTCAAAGACAATGAAGCTTCATTGTTCAAAAATAAACAAGTAATCATCTATGAATGACAACATTGAGTTTGATGTTCAAGGTTTAGATGATGTTCTGACTGCATTCAATTATCTCAATCATCTACTTGATAAAAGAGAAATCCGCCAAGGATTGAGAGAAGCATCTAAGATGCTTATGCAGAAGGGAAAAGAGAACTTGAAAACAAGGATGAAATCTGGCCCTTCTGGAGTTACAGGAAATCTTCTACGAGCATTCAGGTTTAGAATCAAAAGCAAGAATAGAGGTTCTCTTATTGGATTTGATTATTCAAGAGAAGGAAAGGGTTCACATGCACACCTTGTAGACAGAGGTACTGAAGAAAGAACTACTCAAAGAGGATATAAGAGAGGCCACATTGAAGGAAATAAGTTCTGGACTGATGTGAACAACAATGATACAGAAAGAGCGATGAACATGGTGGCCAGAGCAATTCAATCAGCCATAGCAAAAATATAATGAATTCATATGCAACAGATAACAGGAAGAAATGATACTAAATTCAGAATTTGTACACCTATAAGAGACTTACTATTAGCCAACAATGAAGTTAAAACAATAGTAGGGGATAGGATTTATCCGATAATCGCTCCTGCTGGAACCCAAGGTTCATTCATTACTTATGCTAGGTCTCAATACTCAATACATAAGACAAACATGCAGATCTATCAGCATGACTGCTATGTACTTCTTTGCTGTGTAAGTCATTCATATGATGAGAGCCAAGACCTTGCTGAAAAAGCATATAAAGCTCTTCAAGGACTTTATAAGTACAAGGACAAGAATGGATTAATCATTAATAGTGTAGACCTTGAGGATTCTTATGAAGATGCTGCTGAAGATGTTTTTGTTCAGATGTTGAAGCTGAAAATCTCATAATGAAATAAATAAGATTGAAGTGGTACTCTTCTTTTAAAAATAATACATAATTAATTATGTCACAAGAATTAAACAGTGAAGGATTTGTACTTGGTAATGAACTTTTTTTGTTTGATGCATCATCTAATAAGCCATTTGCATATGCTACAGAATGCTCTTTGCAGATTTCTTCAGAACAAATTCCTACTAGCAATAAGATGAGTGGTAACTGGACTTCTGCTCTTCCTGGTCAGAATTCATGGTCAGTATCTTGCTCAGCTCTTTATACCGCTGCTGAAGGTGCTGTAGGATATAAGAACCTTTATGACTACATGGCAAACCGTGAGACTATTAAGGTAAACTTTGGAGTTGTTGATGACTACAATTCAATTACTGACTACACAGATCCTGATGAATACACACTCGATGCTTCAGCCGGATACTATCAGGGTTATGCATACATTTCAAGCCTTCAGTTGACTGCTGGAAATAATGAAGTTGCTTCATATTCAGTAGAACTTACTGGTAACGGCAAGCTTGAAAGAAAGACTTCTTAAGTTTTTCATAATTACACATTAAATGAGGGGTAATTAATTACCCCTTTTTTGTTAAAAATCAACCATTTAAATATGAATACTAAAATGAGTATAAAAGCTATTGTATTGTTTGAGAAAATGACTGATGTTCCATTTTCAGAATTGTCATTTTCAGAAGATTCAATCTTACAAAACCCAGAGATATTTCTAAAGTTGTTGTATTGCATTCTTATTTCTCATCCTGAAAACAAGATTAACTGCACATTTGAAGATGCATGTGCAAAGGTGTTCACAGAAGAAGTGCTATTGGGTTTATCTGCACAATTATCCAATGAGTTATCTGTAATGAACCAATTTGTTAATTTCAAAAACCTTAGAAATGTTGATGAAATATCTATAAAGGAAAAACCAGAAAATGAAGAACACAAACCAGTTTATATGAAAAGGCTTGTTCCTATTCTGATTTTAGACTGCGGATTAGGTGCTGAATTCGTATTGAATGAATTGAACTATACAGATATTGATGACTATCTAAAATACAGAGAAGACAAACATAGGAATGACTTAGAAGAGAAACGACTATTTACTTATTTGAGTACTCTTCCACATATTGATGGAAAAAAGATAAAGTCTCCAGAAAAATTCTGTCCTTTCCCTTGGGAAAAAGAAAAAGCAAAACAAGAAGCTCTTGCAGGAATAAAGAAAGTCAGAAACAGGTTGGTCAAATATGGAATAATACAGGAAAAATCTTAAGGTTTTTCCTGTTTGTTTTTCCAATAAATAAGATTGAAAAACATTCCATTATTTAATGCCTAAGAATCAATCATTTCAGATATCATTAAAACTTATTCAAACACAGTTCAATAAGGGTTTACAGAATGTTAAGAAACAACTCCGTTCATTTGGCTCTTTTGTTAAATCTGCGTTTGCTATTGGAACAATAACAGCCTTCGGCCGTAAGATGGTCCAAGTCGGTAGTGAGTTTGAAAACGCAATGGCTCGTGTTAAAGCAGTAACCAATGCTACTAACCGAGAGTTTAAGATGATGCAGAAGGAAGCAGAGAGACTTGGAGCAACTACCAAGTATACTGCAACTGAAGCTGCAAATGCTCTTGAAGTATTGACCAGAAACGGTATGTCTGCTACACAAGCAACAAGAGCATTATCTGGTGTTCTTGAACTTGCACAGGCTAATTCAATAGAACTTGCAAATGCTGCTGATATTGTTACAAACTCTTTGAATATGTTTGGCCTTCAGGTTGACCAAACCTCAAGAGTAAATGATGTTCTATCAGCTACAGCAGCAAATTCTGCTACGGATATAAACCTACTTTATGAAGCTCTTGTCAATGCTGCTCCGGCTGCTCATGTATTAGGATTCAGCATTGAAGAAACTTCTGCTGCAATTGGTGCTCTTGCAAACAAAGGTGTTAAGGGTGCTAATGCTGGTACTGCTCTTAGAATGGCTCTTACTAAGATGGCTGACCCTAAGATCATCAGGAAGATGAATGAAATGGGTGTTGCTATTGATGAACAGACAATGAAGGAAGAGGGCCTACTGGCTACGGTTAAGAGGCTCAAGGATGCACAGTTATCATTGTCTGATTTGGTATCTATATTCTCACAGAGAGGAGCCGTAGGAGTTCAACAATTGACGGATACATATGAAGACTTTGAGTTGATGCTTGAAATCACAAAGAATTCTGCTGGTACAACTGCAAGAATGTTTCAACAAGGAGTTGGATCTGTACAGAAGGAGATAGCAACATTGAAGTCTAAATATGAAGCATTCTTAATCTCATTATCAAAGAAGACTTCAGGTGTAGTAAAGGGTGTTATTAGGGTATTGCAGAACTTGATTGACAATTTCAAGACTGTTACAGGAACTGTACTAAACTTAGCAAGTGTTGTTGTTCCTCTACTTACAAAGCATGTGACCAATCTTGTCAAGGTTACCAGAGCCGGCTTGAAGGCAGTTAAAACAGATATTGCAGCAGTTACAACAATGATGGGTAACTGGATTGGAATAATCATGACTGCTGTAACTTGGATTGGAACTTATTTATATGGAGCATGGAATAAAGCATATGGGGCAGTTAAAGAAGCAAACAAAGAAACTGCTAATGCAACTGCTGAATATACAAGACTTAAAACTCAGGCTACATATCTTATCAACAAGCTTGGACCAGATACGGACAAAACAACTCTTGCTGGTATCGTAAAGAATCTCTCTGAGATGTTTCCTGAATTTGCAGATGCAATTCATGATGCTGCAATAGAAGCAAGTAAGACAGGAAACTGGGAAAAACTTAAAGGAGTCCTTACTGATATTGTTGCTCTTCAAGGAACTATATTGGCTCAAGATACTAATAAGAAGCTAGCAGAAGTTAATTCTGATGCAGCAGCGGCCGACATGTATGGAATATGGTTTGGCAATGGAGTAAGGAGAAATATGGGTTCTGGAGCATTTGCATTCCAAAAAGCTCTTGAAGAACAACAAGGTTTAAAAGGAAGTCAGATACAAGATATATTTAAGCAAGCTACAAGAATATTAACTGGAGCCGATACTGGTGAATCTATAGACCAATTTAAAACATGGCTAGAACGTGCAGGTATAAAGCTTAGTGATGAGACTATTTATAAGTTTGCTAGTGAAGTAAGAGGCAGTGAACATGGAAAAGCTGCGATAGAGGCTAATGAGCGTGTTGGTAAAAATGAGAGTGTTATTGCGGCTGAAAGAGAAAAAGTAGAAAACGAACTTGCTAAAGCACAAGAAGAACGTGCAAAAAGAGAAGAGGAATTAGAAAAACAGGCTGCTAAACAGAAATCAATCAAAGATATACAAACAAAGCTTGATAAAGAAGTAGCTGGTGTAACTGATGATCTTAAACAGGGATTTATTTCTAACAAAGAAGCTCTTAAAGAACTGACTAATGCATATAAGAAAGCATATGAAGACTACAGAGAGTTAACGGGTGCAACAGGAAAAAATAACCCGTATTATGATAAGTATTCTTCATTCAAAAGCAGAGAACAATTTGAAGCATTACCTAAACTAACCACTCCTACTAGCATACCAAAAGGTGCAACGGCAACTCCTGAGAAGATTAACGGTAAACCAACAAATCTTTCTCCTATTTCTATTGATACTTCTTCTCCTATCACACTAGATGATACTATTGATGGTTTAAATACAATTACTGGACAATTGAGTAACATGAACTCAATCGTTCAGAATATTGCAGCAGCATTCAATACTTTAGGAGATGAAGAAGCAAGTTTCATGGATAAACTTTCTGCTTCAGTAAGTTTGATGGAAGCAATACCTAAGATTCTTGAGACCATCAACACATTGACTGCAATTGGTACAACATTGAGAAAAGCACAAAATAAGGAAGATGCTATTGGTGCTACTGTAAAGACTGCTGGTGCAATTGCTGGTATATTTGAAGGTAACTCTGAAATTCCTATTGCTGGTCTTGTGATCGCTGCTGCTGGTGTTGCAGCACTTATAGCAGCTCTTGCTATGGCTCCTAAATTCGCTACTGGTGGTATTGTAGGAGGAAGCGACTTCTCAGGTGATAAGAACTTTGCTAGAGTAAATTCAGGTGAAATGATATTGAATGGAAATCAGCAAGCAAGACTATTCAATATGATAAACCACGGTGGAAACTTAATGACTCATGATGTAAACTTCATCATTAAAGGAAAAGATCTTTATGGAGCATTGAAGAATTACAATGACTCTACTTCAAAAATAAGAAGCAACATATAATGCTATATAAAGGATATTTCAAATCTGTATTAAGAGATAAAGCATACCGTGTTGAAATCCAAACAGGTACAAATTCTACTCCTGCTGCTGGTGATATAACATTAGGCCCTTCTCCTTTCATTACTCAAATGGAGAGTGGAAGTACAATATATTCTCCAGTCAAATATCAGAATGCTAATGTACAGATAGTAAATGATGAATACATGTTCTCATTATACTCTACTACTGCAAAGCAGAATTCAGTAAAGTTGTATGATAGCTCTAACAATCTTTTTTGGACTGGATACACAACACCTAACATCTACAATGCACCGTATGATTTTGAGATAGAGACTTATTCTCTTGAAGCAATTGATGGATTAGCGATATTGAGGTACTATGATTATTCAGCCATAGGTTCTCATAAAGACTTCAGGACTTTTGCTGAGATAATCAATCATCTTCTTGCTAAATCAGCATGCTATACTCATTGGTATTGGAACACTAATACAATGATAGAAGATGATGAAAACAATCTTCCAGAAGAAATGACTATATCAGAGCAATGCTTCTTTGATGAGGATAATGAACCTATGAAAATGAATGAAGTCCTTGAAGAGATTTGCAGATTCTGCGGGGTTACCGCAATCACTCAAGGAGAGAATGTGTATTTTGTTGACTATGATGGAATTGTAAATAATCAAAACACATATATTGAATACACAGTAGGAAACGATACCTCTTCAGATACTGTTGAACTGATTGATAATAAGACTATAACAAAAGATGACTATACAGAAACAGGTTCTTCATTATCATTAGAAGGAGCTTATTCAAAGGTTACAGTCAAAGATTCTTTGTATGCGGTTGATAGTATATTACCTGAGTTGTTCAATGATGATGAGCTTGAAAATGTACAGTTCAACACACCCGGTGATAGAAGATGGAGTTATGAATTTTCTTATTACAATCTTCCTGAAATTCAGAAGAAATTCTTTAATGCTAAGATGAAGAGTTATAGGAATAAGAATTTCAATTTCTATTACTATGATACTTCTACAGGTGAATTGGAAGGAACAAATGATAAAACCTTTGATGGTTATAATGGTCACAGTTACATTGGTGCATCATTGGCAAGATACAATGTAGCATTTGGTGACTCATCAATAGAGTCAAGTTTGAATTTCAAATATGATGATTGGGAAGATTATCTTTATATATCAAACAACTATACAAATTATGATGTTAAAATAATTGAAACTAAGGATGAATTCATAAAGCCATTCTTTGTAGGAACAAATGCTAAGATTGTATACTCAGGATCATTACTATTAAGTACATTATCTGATATAAAGTGGCATAATACAGATAGGTATACAAACTGGCCTTACTTCCCAACAACTGACTTAGAATATGATAAGTCAATGTTACATTCATTCCCTAAAGAAGCAGCCTTTATGGCAATGTTCCCTAGTGATATAAAAATCAAATGTGGAATTTCAATTGGAGATTATTATGCTACAGATAGTAGCACATGGAGTACTGATACAAGTAGTACATTTTATATTCCTTTCTGTGACAAGAGTGTAAAAGATTCATCATCAGAAAGTGATATGTTGAGAGAAGGTAAACGAGGATTATTTGCTAAAGAAAAGCATGATATCTTTTTTAAAGAGCATGAAATGTTAAACAATGTTATGTATTATGACAGAATTAAAGAGGAAGGATTCTGTGTATCACTGTCTGGAATATCAAATGAAACTGTTGTTCTCGGTGCAAAGCCAAAATTTACTTTTTATTCTATAGCTATTCCGTTTAATACATGGACTTCAAGCACAACATATCAATTACCGACAACAACATATCCTATAGCAGCAGCATGGATAAAAGACCTTGATGTTAAAGCTGTGATTCCATTTGAAGGTGGTAAAGATGAGACAAATACGGATACTGAGTATTCATATGAAAACAATGATGATTATGTGAATGAGTTCCAGGATATCACATTCAAGATATGTACATATGATAATAAGCAGCTTAATTATTCTGCTGTAGCATACCCTTATAACGGAAACTTTAAGTTCGTAGACAATCTAGTAAACCAAGGATTGAACCTTACAAATAGGTCAGAGAACATATGCTGCTACCGTATTGTGAACCAATACTGTGAACCAGTCAAGAAACTACAATTGAATTTGTATAATGACTATAATCCTTGGACTATTGTTAACGATACTGTACTAAATATAGAATGTGTTATTGATGCAATGAATATTGACTATAAGTATGACAGAGCAACAATAACGATTGTAGAGAAAAAATAAAAGGAAGAATTACTCTTCCTTTTTTTCTTTTTTGGATTTTCTTCCCCGTTTAATTGGCTCTCCTTGTTCATCAACAATTTTGAAATGATTGTTGAATTCTTCCTTTGTAATTTTGACAGGCTCAATTGTAGGAAGCTGTTTCATTTCAACTTGAATAGGCGGAAAAGTGCAGAGTTCAACATAAGCAGTAGCGATCTCAATTGCAGAATATTTCTCTAACAATTTAAGAGCTAAATCTTTAGAGGCAATTTCACCTTCTTTTACCTCCATGAGGTTCTTTTTTGAAATCTTGACCATTGTATTTGTGTTTAAAGTCCTTCAGCAAATATAATGAAATATTCTTATTTTCTCTATAAATATACAAAGAAAATCGTTTAGAATTAGATGCCATTTTCAAAGAGAAATATTGACCGAATCAAGAGGAATGGAAAATATGAATCAACTACTGTAATCAAATATATTACTCAAGGAGTTGTCGGTTCACAAGGAGCTGCTGGTGAAGGAGGCTTATCAGTTTATTTGTCAAAAACAAGTCACACATTTGAAGGAAATGCAGAAGCAGCAATTGCTGGACAGATAGACAATGTAGAAATAATTGCATTCAAAGGTCTTCAAAGATTAGATGTTTTTGTTGATACTTCAACAGGAATATCTGGATTGATTTCAGGTGGATTAGATGCAAGCATTTTCTCAAATGGAACAAAAGAAACAAACATAAACTTTGTTACTGATTCTTCATTGACTACAGATGCTGGAGATGTTACTATTCCAGTATTTGTTTATGTACAATCAAGTCCTGATACTTCAATTGGAGAATCAAACGAATGGTATGAAGCCAGCGAAAGCATACTTCCATTCACTCTTTCATATTCTTGGAATATATCAAAGAATGGTGCTAAACTATATACTCTTGACTTGACAAATGAGGGAGCGCATTTGAATGTAGATGCTTCAGGAAATGTACTTCCGGGTGCTATCATGCCAACCTGTAAAGCAACACTATACTTTGGGACAGAAGAAGTAAACAATGCTACATATGCTATCAATACTCCTGTAGAACAGAATGTTACTGGTATCTCTATTGATGCTTCTGGAAACTTCATTTTTGATGCTTCTACTATTGGATTCTCAGGAACTTCAGTTGAAGTAACTGTATATGGAAGGATAGGGGTTCAGACTTATGGAGTAAAGGTAATGACCGTTATCAAGGCTTTTCCTTCAGCAAACGGAGAGCCAGCAGTATCTTACTGGATGAATCTGACAGCAAATGCAATTAGAGTCAATCCGAATGTTTCCTCTGTAGTTGGAGATCCATCTACTATATCAGTGACAAAGTACAAGCAAATTGGCTCTCAAACACCTGTTACAGCAGATGATGCTAGCATCAAGTATGCATATGATTCTGCTACTCCAACTATAAACTATTCTGGAACTATAACTGTTGATATATCAAAGAGTTATTTGTCATTCGGAATGTATGTTGGAGATGTTCTTGTTGATGGTATTGAAACTGTACCTATTCTTAGAGACGGTACGAATGGCCTTGGCTCATACAGGTTGGACTTGACTAATGAGAATGCAGGAATCAACTGTGATTCATCTGGAAACATTCTTGCCGGAGCAGTAAGACCTACATGTACAGCTACTCTTTATTTCGGAACTGATGTAGTAGATAATGCTGAGTATTCAATCTCTACAACTGCTACAGGAGTCACAATCAATTCAAGTTCTGGAGTATTGACTTTTGATTCTTCTTTTGACTTCTCTGGAACATCTACTGAAATCACAGTATCTGCTCAAGTCGGCTCATTAGTTTGTGGAATGAGTGTAATGACTATTTCAAAGAACTATCCCGGTCCACAAGGAGAACAGGGACAAGCAGCAGTAACTTATTTCTTGAGCTTGTCTGCTGATGCTGTGAAGATCAACCCAAATGACAGCTATCCTTCTCCAAGTCCAAGCACTATTACAGCAACTGGATACAAGCAAATAGGAGAGGAAGACCCGGTAGTAGCTACTGAATGCACAATCAAATATGCATACAACTCTCAGACTCCAAACATAACATATACAAATGCAATCACGGTTGACGGCTCAAAGACCTACATTTCATTTGCATTGTATCTTGATGACAAGATTGTTGATGGAATTGAAACTGTACCTATTCTTAGAGATGGTCAGAATGGTAATGCTGGCTATAGGTTAGATCTGACAAACGAGAATGCTGGTATCAATGCTGATGCTTCTGGAAATATCCTATCAGGAGCAGTAAGACCTACATGTACCGCCACCTTGTATTTAGGAACTTCTGAGGTGACTTCTGCTGTGTATAGTATATCTACTTCAGCAACCGGGGTGAGCATCAATTCAGGAACAGGAGTGCTTACCTTCAGTTCAAGCTTCAACTTCTCTGGAACCTCAGTCGAAATCACAGTTACAGCAAAAGTATCTGGAGTTACTTGTGGAACAAGCATAATGACTGTATCAAAGAACATTGCTGGCCAGCAGGGAATTCCCGGAAAAGATAGTACGACTTATTGGCTTGTTTTATCAGCGAATGCTGTAAGAGTCAATCCTAATGCTGGCTCTTTAGCAGCAGACCCTTCATCAATAATTGCAACAGCAATGAAGCAAGTTGGAGAGAATAGTCAAGAATCAGCATCTGAATGTACAATAAAGTATGCATACAATTCAACTACTCCAACTATAGAATATTCATCTTCGGTTTCTGTAGATACAACAAAGAACTATATTTCATTTGGTTTGTATCTTAACAGCACAATGCTTGATATAGAGACTGTACCGATTCTTAGAGACGGAACTAATGGTTTGGGTTCATATAGATTAGACTTGACTAATGAGAATACAGGAATTAATTGTGATTCATCTGGAAATATCTTATCAGGAGCAGAAAGACCAACTTGTACAGCAACTCTTTTCTATGGCCCTAATGTAGTAGAGGGAACTGTATATGGACTAACTACTAGTGCTACTGGAGTATCAATCAATTCAAGCACAGGTGTACTCACATTTGCTTCAAACTTCTCATTTACTGGTACTGCTGTAGAGATACTTGTTACAGGTACTGTGAACGGAAACATTTGCGGTTCATCTATAATGACTGTATCAAAGAACTATCCGGGTCCGGCCGGACCTGAAGGCCATGCTGTAACTTACTGGCTTACTTTGTCTGCTGATGCTGTATATGTTGATGTGAACAATGGAAATGCTTGCTCACCAACCAAGATAACTCCATATGCATTGAAACAAGTAGGGGATAATACACCAACAACTGCTTCTGATTGCATCATCTACTATTCTTACAATACTACTCCTACAACAAGTTCAGGAACAATAAACTCTGGTTCTGAATTGACTATTAGTGTGACAAATAATTATGAGTTGTACTTCGCTCTTTACAAAGATGGTGTTCAAGTTGATATTGAGACTGTATTGTTGTTGAGGAATGGAGCAAATGGAGTTGGCCAGCAAGGACCAAGAGGTTATAATGGATGCATCTATAGAAGATCTGTATGGCAAACAGGAAAGGTATATCATAATGATGTTGCTCTCAGCACAAATGGAGAAAAGTACATAGATCTTTGCTTCAACAAGGATATGACTCTAATAACAGATAACACATTAGAGTTGTATGAATGTCTTGAAACACACACCTCTTCTTCACAGATTCAACTAGGCAATTCATCATACTGGAATAGAATCTCTATTTCATCTACTGCACCCACATATTTCCCTATGATATTTGCTACACAGATATCTGCTGACTTGATAGATGTTTCACAAATCAAGGTTACAGACCTTGCAGATATAAACAATCTTGTAGTTCAGAATGTATATAGCAAGAACGGAACTTTCAGCTTTGATTCAAGCGGAAACATGGTTGCAACTTCCGGAACATTCTCAGGTAATGTTAGGATTCCTTTGACTACAATATCTTGTGGATATTATGGCTCATCAACGGATTCTTATTACTTGTCTAACACTACAGCCGGTAATTTCGTGTTGAGCTATGGATATACAAGCAGCACATCAGAGAAGTATGTTCGTGTTATATTGCCATCACCTTCAAGTAGCTATAATGGAACTTGCTATATGTTCATTATGCCACCTCGTTCTGGAAGTTTAACAGATACATCACAACTTGCTGGAATGAAATTGATGACAAGCTCTGGTACCAGTTTTTATAACTATTCAAACTTATCTGCTGGTATTACGAATGGATGTAGTGCTATGATATTTTCTGCTGGAATGGTAAGAGTGCTATCTGACGGCAGCGCTTGGTATGTAATAGAATGTAGTGCAAGTTGTAGAATGTATTACTCATCTGCTTGGCATGATTCAAACCAGGTACTAAGTACTACATTAAAAGGTATGGAACTTAGTGGAACAACATTAACATTATCATAAAGGGAGAATTAAATTTCTCCCTTTCTTTTTTTCCATGCTTCTCTAAGTTTTGCTTTTGTTTCTTCAGAAGCTTTTCTTCCTCTATTTGCATTTGCTACTTTTTTAGCATGTTCTTTAGACTTAGGTTTTCCTTTTAAAGCTTTACTTACTTTTTCACCTATTTCTTTTCTTTTTTCTTCAGACAAAGAATGACCTAATGCACAAGTATTTCCTTGTAAAGTATTAGATATTTTCTTTTTTGATTCTTCTGAAATATGTTTTCCTTTTTCTCTACAATTTCTCCAAATAGTAATTGTTTTACCATTATAACCATCTTTGCAAGAATTATATTGTTCCGCCCAAAATTTTTCTCTTTCAAGAAGTTTATATTCTGGTATATTATCTTCGAGAATCTCCCATTTAAACTCATTGGTTTTCAATGATATATGAAAATCATCTTTGATTTTTGATTTTAAATGTTCATTCTTTCTTTTTTCTAATCCTCTTGTTGTTTGTCCAATATAACTCTTACCTTGAGAATCATATGCTCTATAAATAATTCCTTTTTGTTCCATATAAATTGTACTTCTAAGCCTTCATTTTTATTAAAAATTGCCTATAAATAATCAAAGAAATATCATGAGGTTTGTCTACTAATTTAACTGATATTACCAGTATCATATTTGGCAATACAAGCGTAACGGCCGTCTATTATAACAGTACCTTAATTTGGCCTGCTAATTATACATATGTGCTTAGAAATCTTGAAGTTAAGTATTCTACTAATGATGGTGCTATATTGGCAAACGGTTCAAATTATGCTTATCTTGAAGCAGAGTTATATGGAACTCGTGGCTCTCAACACACATCTTCTACTGTTACTCTTACTCCAGATATACAAACATCAAATGATATCTATAAAATTAGTGGAACACAAATCACTGTAAATCCTAACAAAAAAGATGTAGAATATTCTCAACAGCATACACAATTTAGTGGCCATTATGCATACAATGGTACTACATATTATGTTACAAGCGGAACAATATCTGCATCTGTAATAATGCAGGCCAATGTTAAGACTACAGTACCTGCTACACAAACAACAACTGCTGTTGAGGCTTACTTGTCACAAACTGATTTGAATCCAAGAGATAGTTCAACTTCAGTTTATATTACAAGAACATATAATTCAACAAGTCAATATTATACATATACAAGTGGTTATGCTACAACTCCTGATACATCTACAGGCTTGATTCAGACAGGAGTAACTCCTACTTCAGTAACTACAAATCCTACCTCAAACCGAACCATATCTGGAAATGTAATTACTCCTTCAGAAAACCAGACAAGTTCAGCAAGAACATGGAATGTTTATGCTACATATGACAATATAACTTCAACAAACAATTGTGTGTTAACACAAGCTGCTGGTTACTATACATATTCAGCAGTATCTGTATCTATTGCATACGAAGTTATTGATGCTTCTGGAGGAACAGTTACACCTCTTGTTACTTACTCACAAACTTATGGATTCAATGGCCGTACTTCAGGTGTTGGTACTGTAACTTCTGGTGGTACGATCACATACTATGTAAATAGCAACTTGTCAAGCAATGGAGCAGTATCTGCTAATTCTCTTGGAACTAACAGATATACTACTCAGCCTGAAGTTGCTGAAGACTGCTATGCAACTGTTGATTTGAACGGCAAGTCAGGAGAATCTTCACATGTTAGTGTATATCAATCTACAAATGATATCATAACAAATCTTACTACTGCTGTGGTTTCTGTACTATTCTCAGGTACAGCTAAGACTGAATACACATTTGGCCCTCAATCACAAGAAAAGAGCTTCAGTGCTTCATCTTACAGAACCTATACTTGGACAAGCCGCGCTCAAAGCAATGAGACTGTTGGAACATCGGCTCTTACTGTAACGAAGTCAGGCTCATGGTTCTCAGTCTCTAACTGGAAATTCACTGTAAATGAGAATACTAACAACTATGAAAGAACAGGTTCTATAACTGTTAAAGATAGCACATACGGAAGTCAGAAGGTTGACTTGACTCAAGAGAAGGTTCACTATGAGTTCAACGAGTATTCTACCAATCCTGTTTATCTTGCATATACTGCTACAGGCTTCACTATTACAATTGAATCAACAAGGAACTGGAGTGCATGGAGTTTCACTAGTTCAAATATCACTATTTCAAACAATACAATGAGCAACCTTACATGTGCTGGAGTCGCAGTATCTGTATTAGATCCTACTCTTTATGTTGCTACATTCACTTGTTCTGCGAATAGTGGAAATTCATCTAAGGGTGCTACAATCAAGTTCAAGCAACCTACTAGCAACAAAGAAGTAACCTATACTGTTGAGCAAGCTGCTTATATTGCTGGTACAATATCAACTTCTGTAAGTTATATTGCATTGGGTTCATCTGGCTCAGGTTCATTCACATTGACTTGCAATAAGAATTGGAGCATTGAAACTGAATTCGCAATGCAAGATGAGAATGGAGACAGTCTCGGTAATGATGGTGCTGCTCTTGTATTGAGTACAGCAGGCGGTTCTGCTGGTACATTTACAATCAATGTAAGCAGAGGAAGCTATACAGCAGGTTCATTCGTTGATATTAAGATCACATGTGACCAAGCAACTGCTCATGTATTGGTTGCTCCTACATATAGTATAAGCAGGTCAGTATCTTCATGGAGTGCTCCAGCAGATTCATCTACAAGATACAATGTAATCAGCAACACATATCCTAACTTGTCATGGACAAGCACTCAGAATTGGTTGTCTGGTTCTGGTACAAGCATATCTGTAAGTTCTAACTCAGATTCTTCAACGAGAAGTGGTAGCATATATGCGACTGGTTCTATATCTGGTACTTGGTGGGGTGTTCCTTATGATGCTTCAGCTAATACAGATTCAATTTCTGTAACTCAGGCAGCAGCTCAAGCTACCATAGGATTATATGTTGGTATTGATACACAGAATCCAGATACTGCATACTTGTATAGGACTTCTAACGGAGCTTCATTTGCAGCACCACAAGGAATCTCTGTAAATGATATCCAAATAACAGATGGTCAAGGTCATCAAACTTACAATGGATATGCAATAATTCAGCAGGGTGATAGATATGGAACAATAATTTGGGAAGAAGGACTTCCTGCTGATGTTGGAACAATCATTAATTCAGGTGAATGCTTGTGGCTTGCTATTCCACCTTCTGGATATACTCTCTCTATTAATGTTGTTTGGGAGTAATTCAATAAATAGATTGAAAAACAAGATTTGTTTGTTGAATGAAATCCTTTTACATCAAATATATGGCCTACAATATACCGTTTCATATATTGACTGGTATTTCTGTAGGACTGCTCATAGCATCTTTTATTGTAGACCCTCTTGGAGTAATAGACCCATCAGTATTAGCAGGAGTAGGGGAGATATTCGGTTTTGCTGCATTGTATTCAGTAGTCCGTGCAGTTGACAAAGGCGGAGTTGCTAAAGTAAGTCATCATGATACTCACCTTGAAATCAAGAACCAGAAGCAACCAGAAGAAGAAAAATTAATCTCAAGAGATTGAGAGGTATACAATATATGTTCAGACATTGCTGAGCAACACGTATTTTATTGTTTGTTTTAATTTTTCCTCCGGCAGTTCTTGTCGGAGGTTTTTTGTATATTTGTACAGTCAAAATTCAGACATTTTGTCATAATGTGCAATGATTGCTAAAGAAGTCATAACTTAAAGTGACAAAATCACAGTATTTGTGTTATATTTGCTGAAACAAAGATACAAAGAATATGAACAAGGTCTGTCTATTTTCAAGGGTATCAACAGGTTTGCAGGATTTAACAAGCCAAGAGCAAGTGTTGTTGGATGCAGCACACAAGGATGGTGTTAAAGATGAGGATATTATATTCATCTCTGAACAGGAATCTGGTGTTAGCAAATCAATTGAAGATCGCATTGGTATCACAAAAGCAAAACAAGCTATTCTTGGACAAGGAGTTACAACAATATATGTTTATGAGTTAAGTCGAATTGCGAGAAGACTTGATGTGTTCTATGAGTTCAGGAAGTTCTTGATGGAGAACAAAGTACAACTGAAAGTTCTTAATCCTCAAGTCAACTTGCTCAATGAATATGGTGAGATTGATGACAACTTCAGTCTTGTATTCTCAATATTCGCTTCTCTGGCCGAACAAGAAGCAAGACTACTCAAAGGCAGACTGAAAAGAGGCAAGGCCAAGAAATCTTCAATGAACAAGTACATAGGCGGTACAATTACATATGGATATGGAAGGGATGAAAATGACAATTACTGCATTGATGAGGCTGAAGGTGCGATTGTTAAACGAGTGTTTGAAGAATATGTAGAGCAAGATAAGACGATGAATGAAATTGGTACTGACTTGATATTAGATGGTACTCTTGATATGAATGTTAATTCTGCTAGGATGTTCGTTCAAAGGATACTGCATAATCCGTGCTATTATGGTGAAGAAGTGGATATGAAAACTTACAAAAGAACATATCCTGCTATAATTTCAAAGGATTTCTTTGAAGAGGCCCAGAAGAAAACTGGTTACAATATCAATAATCAGAAGAAGAAATCTCACTATGAATATCTTTGTAGAGGACTGGTCTTTAATAGAGAAGGAAAAACATTCGTTGCTGCTCGTTCTTCAGGTACATTCAATTGTGTAACAAAGAATGATCTGTCTGGTAAGACAATGATTAGCATCAATATTCAGGCTCTTGATACTTTAGTATGGTATTTTGTCAAGAATCGTATCTTATATGCTCCTAAAAAGGACTTGCAGCAAGAACGGTATGATTTACAATCTAGGATACAAGCTGTCTCTAATGTCATAAAAACATTAAATAAAAAGGTTTCTGACTATGATGAACAACTGGCAAGAATTGAGGAACGAATCATCCGTGGAAGGCTGACTGAAATTGCTGCTGAAAAGATTGAGAAGACAATTGAAAATGAGCAGAAGGGTATTAAAGAATCTCTGATACAGAAGCAGGAAGAAAAGGTAGCTTTAGAGAAACGGTTGGCAAAACTCAATTCTGGTAGTGAGGTTGTGACAGAAGCAGATCTCCAGGATCTCACTTTATCTCAGAAAAGAGAATATGTGTTGCAGAATGTTGATAGGATAGTCGTGGACAGTTTAAGTAAGAACCACAGGTTAGTGACAATATTCCACAACATTGCTGATGATGGAGCAACTTTTGATTTGAACTGCTATTCAAAAACATGGGAAGAGTGGAAAGTGGGGTATAAATAACATAGATGATTTTTTGCTGCACACATACAGACAACATTGATTATAAGCTAAATGAAGATTATACTCTGCTTACCTTAGATAGAGACGGCCGAAACATCTGGGACAAAGTTCATTTCCGCCATCTCCGCCATATCTATTTTGTGGCCAACAATCTTGACCAATTCGACTACCCAGATACTATAACGATATTCCAGAAGAGAAGGTATCTTAAGAATTGGGATATTCCTGAAGGATATGACTGCACATGCTCTGTCTGGAATTGGAATCCAGCATCAGTATACAATCAGTATGTTCTCTGTCATGACAAGAAATCTATTGACTTGTCTAAGGAAGTCATTGCAGATGATGAGTATCTAATGTTTTTAGGTCATCCAATGACAGATATCTCATATCACAATATATTTACCATGAGGACAGAAGACTTCCTAGAATATTGTGATTTCCTGTTTAATGTGCTTTTTGAAATAGAGAGAAAGCTGTCATCTTGGGACAATGCTTGTTTCCTTGGTGAGAGGATAGGCGGATTCTATATACAGAAATACCTGCCGAAGAAGCAGGTATCTCAATTGATAGAAGTATCATAAACCTAGGCTTGTTTCCAATCGTATAGGTCTGCAATATCCTGCCATAGAGGGATGCTTAAATTGACTCCCTTGTAGTTAGAATAGGCTCTTTCTACTTTGTTTCTGAAGGTAAGTCCTATCTTAGATGTTTGTGGATAAGTTTTAACAACAAAGTCTAAAGCAGATAAGAAGTGTTCAAGAGTTTCAAATGTTTTGAATTTCATTTTTTTAACACCAAGGCCAGAAGGTCTGAGATTGTATATCACATTCTTCTTGTCTTGCATCTTGACCGCCCAGTTACTGCTAGGACTTGATATTTCCCAAACATTCTTCAGCCAAACATTGTCAATAGTCACAATACCTGATTGCTCATTCATAGTGTACTTAATGCAGAGATATTTTGAATCAAGCTTCCAAGGCTTGTCAACGATCTCTGTGATGAATGACATATAGTTTGCAATATCAAAATTGGCCCCACCTGTAAAGGACTTAATCTCTAACCATCCTTTGTTGAAGTCATCTAAGTCAAGCCAAAAGTCCGGAGAGCATTGGCCATGATTGTAGATATGGTCAAAGTCATGCTTTGTCAACCAACTATCTAACCACTCTTCAATGATGTTTCCAACTACATTGTTCTGCTTGATTGTAATCTCTACTTCAGCAAGAGTAAAAGTAATCTTACCCTTATTGTCATGCTCAAGCTCATTCTTCAAGACAGAATAAACATTTTCACTAGTAGTTTTCATATGCTATAAGACTTTAATCAACCTTAATGCTACTGCTTTGATAACTGGAACTACAACTGTATTTCCTAGCAGATCATACCCTTCTTTTTCGGAAATCTCAAAAGCAAAGTCATCAGGATATCCAAACAACCTTAAACCTTCTCTTAAAGACAGTCTTCTGATACCCTCACCATCTACTACATGAAGCCTGTGCATATCCATTGCAACAAGAGTAGGGGATATATCTTTTCTTGATAAGATTTCAGATACTTCAAATGACAATTTTCCTGCTACGATGTTGTATCCTTTGGGTTTCGTTTCATCTGGTACTCTTCTGCTAGTCGTGACTTTTCTTCCATCAACTACAGATGATGTGACTACTTTCCTTTTCGGATACTCATAAGTCAGATATCCCTTCTTTGTAAGATCATCAAGCATCTTCTGCAATTTTGGATGCTGGTAGAATGTTCTTATCTGCTTTGTTGTAAGCGGCATTCCATCCATCCAGTCAATACCCCATTCTTCTGCCCATTTATGCTGTCTTCTGGCTTTAAGCATCTCATTGAGAAGTTCTTTCTGCTCTTCTGATACAGGCCCTTTAAGCTCTATATCCCAGCTATGAATGTTGTCTGCTCCACCTCTCTTATCTTTAATCTTTTTTCCTTCAAGAGAAGCAACATCATAATGAGCAAGCAAGTTCTTGACAAAAGGAGTGCTACTCAATTCAAGTCCAGTTTCAACAATATCCCCAACTGTAGCTGACTTAACAGGAAAATCTTCTAAATTGACTTTCTTCTTGCTCTTCTTAACTCCAACAATATAGATTCTCTTCCGATCTTGAGGTACTCCAAAATCCTTTGCATTGAGTACCCTTGCAGATACTTTATAATTCTCTTCAAGTGAGGATACGATAGTCTTAAAGGTCCTTCCTTCATCATGTGAAGTTAAGCCTTCAACATTCTCAAGTATGAAGCCAACAGGCTTCTTTGCTTTCAATATTCTAAGAACATCAAAGAATAGAGTTCCTCTGGTAGCATCTGCAAATCCATCCCGGTTTCCTGCATATGAGAATGCTTGACAAGGAAATCCGGCAAGAAGAATATCAAAGTCAGGAATATCTTTAGCATTGACTTTTGTTATATCTCCAACAATCGTATCTTCCGGGTGATTCTGATTATATACTTTTATTGCTGCTGGCTTAATCTCACTAGTGAAAACACATGAAGTCTTGATTCCCATATCTTGGCAGGCTTGCACCAGACCAAGGCGGATACCACCCATTCCAGCAAACAAATCAATATATTTAAGTTCTTCCATGTTCTTGCTTAATACAAAACAAAGTTCGTAAAAAAACCACCATAAACAAAAGAAAAGACCGCCAACATATAAATTGACGGTCTCTCACATATCAAAATCAAATTTTTTATGAAAGCTTGTTCACATGTACAGCAATTCCACTCTTAAGGTTGGCTGCTTTGTTCTTGTGAATAACATTGATTTTAGCAAGCTTGTCAATCATTGCAAAGACTTTAGGCATTGAAGCCTCGGCTGCTGATTTGTCTGTAGTGTTACGGATTGCTTTGATAGCATTTCGTGTTGTGCGTGCATAGTACTTGTTATGCACTCTGCGTTTCTCACTTTGGCGATAACGCTTGTCTGCTGAAGTATGATTAGCCATTAGTTCAATTTTTATAATTGTAGCGGGTAGGAGAGTCGAACTCCTCTTTAGAGAATGAAAATCTCTCGTCCTAGCCGATAGACGAACCCGCCGAACCACCCGAAATCGTGGTTACCAAACATACAAAGATAGAAAGTTTTTTTCAAAATAAAAAACTCTCCCAGCGATTGGAAGAGTTTCCAAGAATTGCAGAATCGCAATAAGCAAGTTTCGCTGGGAGAGCAGAATATCAGTCAGTAACCTGGATGAAGTATTCTAATTCTTGACCCTTGAGATTGTCAAAGCACCAGTCATTGAGTTCTTCATATAGGTTAGCATACAGCTCACTCTTTTGAATGTCTCTGCGATACCATGCCCAACATTTATGGTTTAAAACCATTACTAATTCTGTAATGTACTTATAATTAGTTTTCCAACCAGAAAATGCACGGTTATAGGTATCCTTAATTGCATCAAGACCAAATAAATCAGCAATGCTGAAATCTTGATAAAAGGTAGTAATTGGTTTATAACCAGTTTTTGCCTCTATATTCCATTGTTCAATTTTTAATATCATAGTTTAATTAATTCAATATCTGGTAGATATAATTTATAAATCTTCCAGTTGATATGTCAGAAAAGAGGTATTACATTTATAAGATAACATTGTTATGTGGTCCGTTAACTAATCATTATTATATTGGAAAACATGTATCCAACTATAATGATAAGTACACAGGTTGTGGAAAAATTGTAAAAGCATATTTGAAAGAATACGGTAAGGTAGAAGGTAAAACATATGTAAAAGAAATTTTAGAAGTTAATCCTGATAATTTGACCAATACACTCCGAGAAAAAGAGATAATTGGAGACAAGCATAAAACAGATCCAATGTGTGTCAATCTTATTCCAGGTGGATTTGGCGGTTCATATGTTGGAAGAAAGCATACTTCTGAGAGCATAAAGAAAATGTCCGATTCTCATAAAGGACACAAGAATTCAAAAGAGCATAATGAAAACATTTCAAAAGGATTACTCGGTCATTATGTTTCAGAAGAGTCAAGGCAAAAAATGTCAAAACGAAAATTGGGTAAGCATTGGAGATTAGATGAAAATAAGAAGAGGGTCTATTATTGACCCTCTTCCTTTTTGTCAGATTTCTTAACTCTTGGTTTTCTGGCGGCTTTCTTTGCTTGTTTGGCGGCCGCCTCCTGCAAGATATCTTCAACTGTTTGCTCTTCTACCTCACAAGCAGAACACATTGAGCGGTAGGCAGACTTGAGGTGACGGATTACTTGCTCATTCTTGGAGAGCTCTTCCATTGCATTCATCCAATTGTTGAACAGGAACTCATTTGAGGTATCACCACGATAAGCCTCTTGAGCGATAGTTACCTTTTTGACAAGGTTCTCGGTGTTGGTAAGCCTTTCAACCAGCTGGGCTTTGACAGCAGAAAGAATGTGTTTCATGATGTGATTTGTTTTAGTTAAAGAAAATGGTTTCTATATCGATTTCATCGATTTCTATATCTAATTCATTATCAATGATATATTCCTCAGTAGCATCATACATCTGATTGTAGAGGCTATTATCTGCTTGTTGAAGGCTGCAACGGTTTCTGCCGATCTTCTTGAGGGCAAGCTGACAACGGAGCTCATAATCTTCAATGGTTTCAGCCATGAATTGGGCAAGTTCCCGATAGATTGTTTCCATAATCTTCTGTGTTTCAGTAGTTTACGGAAGCAAATATATCACAAATACTCTCTAGTTGATTCAAAAAAGTGAGATAATTCACTGTAAATCAGCGAAATACTGATTTCTTTGCAAAAATAATCTGGTGAATAGTGAAAAAAATTTTAAGAGCTCAAACCTTTTTCATATCTTTGTGATGTCAAAATACACAATAAAAGGGGAGGAAAGTCTAAGATTTTTCTCCCTTTTTATTTTCAAAAAAATTTACCAAAAAAGTGAAAAAAATTTTGGTACATTCAGAAATTATTCTATCTTTGTATTGCACACTTAACACAACACAATTTTATTTATGAAATATGATGCATGTTTTGAAGAAATATCAAAGCATAAAAATGAAACAAAAATTGATTTAATCAAAAATGCAATTTATGTTTGGAAATTGCCAAACAAGTTTTATTTTCATAGCCCAAATGATGATGAATTCAATGACAATCATGTTGAAGATCGTAATGAAATAATTTATTACAATGAAGATCAAGAATATGATTTTCCAGATCATGTTAGGTTAGATGAGAAGAATAAATTGTATTATGTATCAAGAGAAGGAAATGAATATGATGAACAACAATTGATACATCAAGATGATGATATGATGACAAGTTTAGCAAGATTGTGTTTTGATTGTGATTTTATAACAATGAATCAAAAAATTGAAATAGCATGAGTACAAATAAAGATTTAATCAAATCAATTAAAAGAGTTTTGAAATTGTTGAATTTTCAAAAGTTTTATTTTTTCAATCCTAAAGATGATGAATTCAATGATAAGCATGTAAAGGAAAGAAATAGATTAAATTATTTCATCAATAATAAGAAATATGATTTCATTGATTACATCAAGTTAGACAAGAAGAACAAGTTGTTTTATGTATCAAGAGAAGGAAATGAATATAATGAACAACAATTGTTGAATCAAGATTGGGAAATGATGTCAAGTTTATTATTGTTTACATGTTTCAATGATTACATAGCAATGAACATTCAATTGCAAAGAATTAATTTGCAATAAGATAGAACAATGATTTAAATTGAAAAAGGGAAATTCATATGAATTTCCCTTTTGTTTTGAAGGCGCTCTCAGGCTAAAAATAAATTAAAATTCAAAACATGGCAAAAGATAATAGTACGAGTACCTTCTTAATTTATATATCTCTAATTCTATATTGCTAAAAATGCAAATACTGCTAAAACAACAATCAACGCAGTTACTGCTCCCATGATGGCCAGAGTATTCTTGTTGCTTTCTCTGATTTTAGCCTTAGTTTCATTGACAATAGCTTCTTCTTCAGGTGTTTCCGGGATTTGCTTTGTAATTACAAAGTTTGTATTGAATACTTGACCACATTTAGTGCAGCCACATTTCATTTCTGTGTGATTAGCACCAATACCTCCAGCAAGTAAACCAACTGGTCCAAGCAATGCACCTCCTACTAGTGCTTTACCTACACCGAAACCATCTTTAGCAGATACATAAGTAATTTCTTCCGAACCACAGAACGGGCAAATTTTTTTAATTTTCATCTCTTAAAATTTTAATGTTATTATTCGTTTTTTCTAGTACGAATATAACACGTTTAGCTCATCCCTTAAAATTTTTGTGAGTTTTTTTAAATGAATTTTTGTTTCTTTTCCCACTTTTCAAATGGTTTTTCATTATCTAAATAATATTCATAATCTGACCATGTATAAACTATCTGCCAATATAATTCAGATAATTCCCGGTGTATCTTATAGAAATTGTATGTATTTCTACTTACACCTTCTGACAATACAAAGCAGAATAAATTTTCACCA
>Ga0310696_10001886_pt1 | contig 29045 bp, 22 predicted proteins | sample AusTroGonzalo_MG_4_FD_203885 | JGI IMG/M metagenome (GOLD analysis project Ga0310696, IMG submission 203885) | Bovine rumen microbial communities from tropical cattle in Woodstock, Queensland, Australia - Gonzalo_02 (v2) (version 2) | ecosystem: Host-associated > Mammals > Digestive system >... | reverse complement strand
CAAAACGGTTTTAAAAGACATGGAATTACGACAATTTAACAACGACCCGACTCTACAAAAAGAACGAGAATATAACAAAACTCAAACTTCTGCAGACATTATTAAACGCTATTTTTCGGCCTACAGTATATGGTTTAAATTTTCTTTGCGTCAAATGGAACAGGTTTGTGACAGGTTGGTTCTGTTTTCAAAATACATTTTAAACCATAACGAATTATATTCGCCTGATTTAGCTGTGTTTTTGACATGCTTACATGAATTTGATTTGGAGATATATAATAAGCTACGATCTTCTTCCGATAAAGTTTATGGTCAACACGGGGGCTTATTAAAACATATTTATAACACAAGTAAAACAGATACTTCTATTGCACGAGCTATTTATAAAGACGACGCAGACCATATGTTTGAGAGTTTAGATCGTACCATCGTCCCAAAAGTTCCAGAAATACGGGGATTTTCAACAATAGAATCTTATGGGCAAAACGATATTGTAGTTATACACGATAATGTAGATCGTTTTTTTGTTGCAGAAGAATCTCAAAAACATCCGCTTACTTGGCTTGTTGAAATACAAGATCACGAAACAGGAACCCGATCTATGGCACAAAATAATGGCAGAGTAGCCGTTATAACCAATTCTAAACGTAATGCAGCTTGGAAAGAACCACCTGCCGATGTAGACACAGCGACACAGTTTGATCTTGAGAAATTCAGGAAAGATTATTTCGATAAAATGGATTTTATCTCGAATTTTAAATAAGTAACTTTTAATATGGTTTTGTAGCTATTGGACTTCTTTTCCTTTATGTGATATAATTACCAGCGTTAGATAAAGGTCTTAAATATGGTCAAGAAATCAAAAGTTAAAGGTTATGTATATATTTTAACCAACCGAAGCTTTAAAGAGGACTGGGTTAAAATCGGCAAAAGCTCAAAAGAAGTAAATGTGCGCTCTAAACAACTATATAACACAGCGGTTCCTTTACCTTTTGAAATATACGCAACTGTAAAGACCTCTCAATACGAAGAACTTGAAAAGAAAGTGCACGATATTTTAACTGATGTTGCAGACAAAAGGGTAAATCCAAAACGTGAATTTTTTAACATAACTCCTCAAAAAGCTGTCAAAACCTTGAATAGTTATGCCTCTTTGATCGAAGATGCAGAACTAAATTTTCCAGATGATATTGATGGAGATTTGGTTGAACCTGGTCAAAAACAACCTGCTAAATTTCACAAAAAAGGCAAATATACGGTTAGTACAAATGAAAAATTTAAATTTGCCCGTGATACAACTGATGCCACAATGATCGTCAAGGACGGTAAACGTTACATAGTATTGAAAGGATCATACATCGATAAAAAAATATATAGTCACAGTGGCATGGTTAAACGCCTGCGTACGGCATATGCCAACTATATAAAAGATGGTAAAACCACCAAAAATTTAGAATTTGCTTCTCCTTCTTCGGCAGGTGTATTTGTTGGTGGTGGAGCATGCAACGGAAAGTTTTACTGGCGAACCAAAAACGGCAAACCTTTGAACGACTTTATAAAATATAACAAAAAGAAATAAACTTTTTGACCAACGAAATCGTGACGATATCGTGGTCGATTTCGTATACGATTTCGTTACGAAAAATTCGCAAAAATTGTATGAATTTAGCGCGATTTAATTACATTAGAACCAATCACAAAGTTACATATTTCTACACCGGTCCGTGTGTCATTACACAAATTACACACAAAAAATCCCAGATTTCTGCGGTATACAGAAGATTTTTATTACACCTTCCAATTTGCTGTTAATGGGTGTGTCGGTTGGGCGTCTGGATTACACAAGTTAAATAGTGCGGGAATCTGCGGAAAATTGATTAAATACGGGGCAGTTTTTAAATTCAAAACTAGCGATTTTTATAACAAATACTCTGGGACACACGGAATAGTCCGTTGTTCAGGACAAAATACCTTATAGAATCCGCTAAAAATCAACAGTCTGGTCCGTGTGTCGGTTGGTAGATTGCTAAATTTTGGCATATTTTTTGTAAAACCGTATCCAGTTGTTTAACTGAGATACGGGCAAATAAAAAGTTATAAAAAATTGCTTTTTGTGGTAAAATAATAACATTGTGAAGAGATTTTTTATTGTTTTTTGTCCGGCTTTATTTATCCACGCTGTGGCATGGGGTGATTTATTACCAACAGGATTTCCAGGGACTTTTCAAGATTTGCCCCAGCAAACCCGCAATGAAGTAATTGCAGATGGTTATCGGCCTTTTGAAAATACGCAAAACTATCAGTATATCATTATCGCAGACGAACAAAAAACACCCGTAGAAATACCAAAACCAACGGATAACACGAGAAATCCATCCGTAACACCGAACAAGCCTGTTTCATCAACAACCACACCACCCACCTTGCCCCCGGCAAATCCAATGGTGCCGAGTCAAACCCCTGGCAATCCAGGATTGCCAGTTAGTTATACGCCGACCCAACAATCGTCCGTTCATGACTCGCAATCTTGCACAAATCACACGAACAATGATGCAAATATTATTAGAAAAACAGAAAGATGTAACACATTATCTGGGGCGGAACAGACCCGTTGTACAAAATGTGTAAAACGTGCCGGGACTTATGAAAACGGTCGCTGTTTTGTAGAAATTTTACACTGGTTTTGCCAAGGAACCGGATGGGCGGGTCAAGATTCACGCAGTTGCCCTGAAAATTATAAATACCAAGGTTGTGGCATGATACGTAAATATGTCGATGTAGAACAACCATTTACTTGCCCGCAAGAAGGCGCACTGAGTGGATGTTGTCAACATGGAGATGGTTCAGGTGCCAAACATCCACCGTTTAATGTAGATGGTGACGGTTTTTATGAAATGAATTGTAAAATGCCTTTGTCTTCTAATCTTGATTGGCGCGTCGCATACAGCAACGGTTCCGCAATCCACGTAACAGGTGTGAAGCCTGCGATACGTAATTGGTGTATGCCCAGTTCAAAATCTGCGCCTTGGAATGATCATAATCAGCCAGGTGGTTCAAAACATTGTTCTACGACTATATCTGGTGGCACTACAATACAAAAATGGCATACATTAAATTAGTGTGTTAGGTAAATTGTTTGTATATTTGTGGTGTGATACTAATAAAAACAAACATCTTGATTTTGTGCGGTGATGGGTTAATATCAATGTAGATTATAAACAAATTGTTTAATATGTCTGCGGACCAAAAACGCGAAAAAAATAACCATGTTAAAAGATAAAAGTTTTTCTGCTTATGTTATTCCTGTTCATGTAAAAAATGGGAAAACACAAGTTGCACTGCTAGATTATGGCTCAAATAATTATGGGCCGATTGGTGGCCGATTAGATGATGGCGAAAATTTCAAAACTGCGTTACGTCGTGAATTAACAGAAGAATTAGGTACACAGTCATTAAAAATATTAGATTTGATCACCGAAATTCCCGTTCCATATTCTTTTAAGCACACTTCCCAAGAACGAGCAGAAAAACGTGGTGCTTGGTTCGAAGAACATCATTATTTTATCACCCAAGAAACGAACAACATCAATTTAAAATTTTGTGAAAACCGTGATGAAAAGATATCTGTTGTATGGTTAGATGCCGCGGAATTGGTCAATCCAAATATTATTAAAATTGATGACATGCTGGCATTTTTTGCAAAACATATTTTGCCGAATATAGATTGTCGGTTTTCTATGAGTGTGCGGCACAAGTATTTTGAATTGATAAAATCTGGGGCAAAAGATATTGAATTGCGGGCTTATGATGACAAACGCAAAAAAATAAAAATTGGCGATAAATTTTTACTTTTTGATGCAGAAAATCCAGATCAATATATCATCTGCGCGGTTTTGAATATGCATATTGCCCCAGATTTTCAATCTTTGTTTAACAAGATTGATATAAAACGTTCCGGGTTCCGCAATTTAGATGAACTGATGGACACAATTACCAAATTTATGTCCTATGAAGAATTAGTCCGTGAACAAGTTGTCGGGGTGGAAATAAAACGGATAAGATAAGGCAACTAGCACACTGCAAATTCATTTAATTCCAACATATCTGTATCGTATAAACAGCACGTTCCATGTTTTTTACCACACGTCACTAAATCAAATAATTCATCATTATCAAAAGTCCATTTATTAAACATTTTATATTCCACTGTGACTAAAACCATATTCACTAAAAATTTTCTTTAATTTTGTCATGATTTATTTGTTTGTTCCACCAGCGAATTTAATAGGAAATTTGACAAAATAGGCGATTTATAGTATGCTGAGAGCATAGGAGTGGCAATATGGATAGAAGTTTTGAAAACGCATTAAATAAATTTGATATCAAAACTATAAAACCTCTATCACAGACTGGTCCACTGCAATTTTCCAAAAATGACATTATTGCTTTGACGAAATTAATATCCCAGGGTCATCCGGGGTTTATCGATTTTCCAAAAGGTGTTCAAAGTAAGTTTTTGTCTGGGATGAAAAAAATTTATAAGGATGACAATTTAAAAACACCTGATGCCGTTTGGAAAGTTTTGGAAATATTACCAGATAGTCATTTACAATGTTCGATGATTCAAACAGACGGAAAAGAAAAATGTTTGTATTTCCATGATATACCAAAAGAAGAATATGTTGGTAAAAATTTGTTATCGGCTGATGAATATGGTGGCATTAAGTATGAGAAAGTAAACGGAAAAACGACCGCCGTTGTCATGATGCCAAATACCGGCAATTTATCAAACTTGAACAAAGTAACAGATTTTCTGGATGCTTTTGACAATATGATGAAAAGGAAAAATTCCATAGACAACATTATATTGGATGTTCGTGGGAATCCAGGCGGCGCAACATGCGTACATGAATATATTGCGCGACAACTGTGTGGTAATGAAGTGTCCCGATGCGAAACAGAAACCACCCGTGCAACAAAAGAAAGCGCGTATATTCTGGCCAGCCAACAAGAAATCCCAGCGAGCGAGCAAAAAACATATTCCAAGCGGGAGAAATTTTTTGCCGATGGGCGTGGGTATTTAATAAAATATCCAAGTTTTCAAAAAGGTGGCTTTGAAAAACCAATTTATATTTTGCAAAACAGAGAGACCGCTTCGGCTGGCGAGGCTTTTATTTATATGATGCGGAATCATCCAAACACAATTACCCTGGGTTCAAATACGTCTGGATGTGTGACATATCCGGGACGTAAAAAAGTTTTCTTGGCAAATGGATTTGGTGTTAAAATTCCTTTTTCAAAACAAACTTTTGCAAATCAAAATGGAAAACCGATAAAAATTGAACGAAATGGTTTGCGGCCTGATATAACATTGTATGAAAATGCGTATGATTTTGTAACGAACCCTGATAATACAAAAATAATCGAAAACGCGATAAAAAGAAAAAAAGCGGCCATTGCACGTCGCTTTCAAAAGGAAAAGGCAGATAGAAAACCAGAAAAAGAAAAACCAAGAATTTTCGCCATCAAAGAATTGACACAACATAATGATGATATCAAAAAAGGAAAGATGGTCTTTCGAAGACTGCACCCTGATTTAAGTTTAGATGTTTTTAATTCATTGGTGGCTTACGCAAAAAAATGTAAAAATTAGTTATTTATCGGTTGTGTTTGACGCATCATCTGCGGTGATATATTTACAAAAATCCATAATTGATACACCCGTGGCATCCAGAATTTTAGCTATACTGCTGGTTGACGGCCAACGCGGTTGATTGTATTTGGAAAAACGTTTACTTTTGTTAAAAATAGTTGGATCCAAACCACTCAATTTTGCAAGCCCCGAACAAGACAGTCTGTGTGCGTGTGCAAGTAAATCTATGGCATGCCAGATTTGGTAATGGGTCATACTGAACTCTCCTTTTTTTTATTGCATATAAATGGTATTTTATTCTTATACAAGAATAAAATCAATACATTCAACCAAAACGAGAATACGTTCCTAGTATTACAGGACAAAATACCTATTTCGATTATATACATTTCAATAATTTATGAAATGTGTTCAATTTATAATATGGGCGCATATATGGGCGAAAAAGGTTGGAATTTTAAGTTTTTTGTGATACGATTGAATATGAAAATAATAATAAAAAGGTTGGAAAATGGCTTTGAGAAAAATTAAAGATTTAATTCGTGAAATGATTTTTGAAAACCAGGCGCACGAACACGAATATGCAAATGTTATGGCAACGTTGGTGTTTGACCGTGGGGCGGCTGAATCTTATGAACAACAGCTGAGTAATGCGGAAAATAGCACACAACAATACAATGAAAAAATTCAAAAAATCAATCGTGCCTTGAAGAAAAAAGATGAAAAGATACAGACACAAAAATCTTTGAAAGGTAAATTGAATGCAGATGAATTCAAATCAGGGATGGCAAAGTTAAACAAACAAAAAGGCATATTAAAAAATTTACAAGATCAAACTATTGCCACAAAAATTCAATCTGGGTTTGCTGGGTTAGACCCAGTTGTAAAAAAATATGCGGTTTTGCGGTATTTGGCAAATACATGTATTACCAACGAAGATTTTCCGGTAAAAACAGATTCAAATGATGCCTTTTTATATGCCGATGAATACGAATTTAAATCATCCAGTACCGCATTAAATTTTCGTGAAATTGCCGATTATGTTGATTATATATTTGGAAACTGGGAATCCAAGATAACCGAACCATCATCTGTGGTTGAAATAATAAAGGGTGATGCAAAACAATTGGGCATAGAATTTAACAAATTGACCCCAGACAACATTGTTCATGTATATAATTCTTTGTTGGCACGCATTGCGGAAGAAAATCGTAAAAAACAAACCGAACAAAAACAAATAGACCTGAGTCAAATTGGGTTACAAGCCGTACAAGATTTTGGGAACGGATTAGTTATGTATCGTTTGTTGCCGGATACAGAATATTATCATAAACATGGTGAACACAGGAATCTGGTTTATGAAAGCGACCAAATGGGTATATGTATTGGTAATAAAGGGCAACAGTATTCCAAAAAAATTTTTGAAGACCAAGAAAACCAATATTATACTTTACGCAGTCGTCAATCAAACGGTCAATTAATACCACATTGCACCATAGAGGTTAATGGTCGCACTATTCGTCAGGTCAAAGGAAAAGCAAATGGTCCAGTAAATGGAAATTATATCCAGTATGTTAGAGAATTTTTAAAAACACATTTAAATGCCGCATTACCTGGTGACAAAAATACAGGTGGCAAACGTAGTGTATATGATATAACAAATATCGGTTTTTTGCAAGATATCAACAATAGGTATGTTGATATATTTAATTTGCCCCCAGATACAGAATTCAAGTCCCTGTCATACGATTTACTGATGACATCGGGTGTGGATATTGATCATATAAAATCAATACAAGAAATTAAATCTGTCTATGGTGGCAAAGTTACGATTCAACCAAAAGTTATTGAATTGTTAAATAAAATACCTGTACAGAAACTTTCTTTTATGCGGACAGAAATATTTGGCGACGCAGATTTTAGTGGTGTCAAAGAATTAAACTTGTCTGGGACGGACCTGTCAAACGTCACCAGTATTAAATTTAATCCAAATGCTAAAAAAATAGATTTAATAGATGCAAAAGGATTAAAAGGTGATCTAGATTTTAGTAGGGTTGAAGAATTAGATTTGAGTCGTGCAGACCTGACAAATGTTACCAGTATTAAATTTAATTCAAATGCTAAAAAAATTAGTGTACAGCTTTCAAAAGGATTAAAGGGTGATTTAGATTTTAGTAAGGTTGAAGAGTTAAATTTGGGGAATGCAGACCTATTAAACGTTACAAACATTAAATTTAATCCAAATGCTAAAAAAATAAATTTATCACCGGATATTTATGCCACTAGCATACATTTAAAGGGTAATTTAGATTTTAGTGGGGTTGAAGAATTAAGTTTATTGGAGCCAGACCTGACAGATGTGACCAGTATAAAATTTAATCCAATTGCTAAAAAAATAGATTTAATAGATGCAAAAGGGTTAAAAGGTGATCTGGATTTTAGTAGAACTGAAGAATTAAACTTGGCTGGAACGGATCTGACAAATGTTACCAGTATTAAATTTAATCCAAATGCTAAAATGCTGGCATTAAATGAGAGTTTTTTAAAATACTTGAACGGCGATTTAGATTTTAGTGGGATTGAACGATTATGCTTATTTCATGCGGATCTGACAAATGTTACCAGTATTAAATTTAACCCAAATGCTGATGCAATAGAGTTAGATTGGGCAAAAGGGTTAAAAGGTGATTTAGATTTTAGTGGCGTCAAGGAATTAAACTTGTTCCATGCGGACCTGACAGATGTTACCAGTATTAAATTTAATCCGAATGCTAAAAAGATCGAGTTACGTCGTGCAAAAGGGTTACATGGTAATTTAGATTTTAATGGGGTTGAAGAATTAGATTTGCGAGGAGCAGACCTGAAAAATGTGAAAAAAATAAATTTACGTAAAACACGTGTATTACAGGGCGATTTAGATTTTAGCGGAATTGAAGAATTAACTTTAACGAATGTGAACCTGACAGATGTTACCAGTATTAAATTTAACCCAAATGCTAAAAAACTGGTGTTGGGTAACGATCTGTTTACCAGAGAGGATGAACCCAGAACACAATTAAAGGGCGATTTAGATTTTAGTGGTGTCGAAGAATTAGGTTTAGATTTTATTAACCTGGCAGATGTTACCAGTATAAAATTTAATCCAATTGCTAAAAAAATAGATTTGATAGGTGCAAGAGGGTTAAAGGGAGATTTAGATTTTAGTAGAATTGAAGAATTAAACTTGGTTGATACGGACCTGACAAATATTACCAGTATTAAATTTAATCCGCATGCTAAAAAGATCAATTTATGTGGTACACACCCATTACAAGGTGATTTAGATTTTAGTGGTGTTGAAGAGTTATATCTAAATGATGCAGAACTGTCAGATGTTACCAGTATTAAATTTAATCCGCATGCTAAAAAGATCAATTTACGTCGTGCAAAAGTATTAACAGGCGATTTAGATTTTAGTAAAGTCGAAGAATTAGATTTAACCGACGCAGACCTGACGGGTGTTACCAGTATTAAATTTAATCCACGTGGAACAGTAAAGGGAATTTCCAGGGACCAAAGGTTACATTTTGCAAAAAATCGTGTTGTTAAAAAAATACGCTCGATGTTTACTGGTCGAACAAAAAAGAGCGCACAAAACGAATAAGCAAAATATAAGTTTATTAATTTTTATCGCACATTATTATTTTGTGCGCTTTGTTGCAGTATCATTTCGGGTTCTATATATGTCGCGGCAAAATCTTGGCGATTGTCGAATGTTAACGTTTTATCAGCATGCGTAACTGTTATTTGTTTTCCAAATTGGGTGACCGTTGTACCATCAGGAAATATTAGTAAATTTTGACCATCTTTTTTGTGAATAAACGCCGTTTGGATAACTTTGTTGCGGAAATTTTTGAATTTTAATTCTTTGATTCTGCAACCTGCATCCAATTGAATATGGTGACGTCCGTCCAGAAACCAACTGTCGCCGGCACGATACGGTCTGGGGCGATTTCTTTCGGTATATTCTGTGACACGCAAATCTTTATCGGTTATTATTTTACTTTTGTCTGTTTGTAAAGTATTGAAATATTCGTTATCTGTGTTCCAATGGGTTTTGATATCCCAATCAATACTTTGTGTGTTCAAATTTATAATTATGCCGTTCGGTAATTTTACATTGATAATTTCATTCCCAGACATATTAAATTCAACACCGTTTGGACAAACTTCTTTTTCTGGTTTACTTGGTTTTTGTGGTTGCGGAACAACGACCGTCTTGCCGTCACAATCTATGGTGATTTTTTTAACATCAGCAACACAATGATTATTATAATCCAGGCGCACCAGTAAACCATCAGGACCAAGGTATTCACAAACACCCGGTGACACCTTTCTGGCACGGATATCTATGCTTAATATTTTTTGATTCAGTATTTGTAAATCTTGTTCGTATTTATCCGCACAATCATGTAATTGTTGACGTAATGCGTCATCGAAATAGTTATGACTGAGTGCTTTACGTAAATCTGTATAATTATACCATAAGTCATATTCGGCTGGGGTGATGATGCCTGTATCCCTGATATAGTCCCACGCAGCGTTGCGAACCAGATTACGACCGCGCATCAAACAATAACGCATCACCATACAATCCGCCGAATTAAACGTATTTAAAAACCATGAACGCATATTATAACTGTCGATTTTGGTTTGCATATTTGGCGAGTGTTCGAATTCTTCTTGGATATCAACCACAGGTAAAAATTTATAAAAATTGTTAATTAACTTTTTATATTTTTCATCAGTAATTTGGTAATTTAATTCTGCTGTTATATTTTGGCCTGGGGTTTGCATCACAAACGATTTGACGCGTTTGAAAAATTTATTATTACTTTCAAATTGATCGCGTATCATTAAATTTGGGTTTATATTTTGCATAACAAATTGCATTTGATGTAATATATTGATGTAGTTTTTCTTACGCTGGACCAATGTGTTATCACATAATTTCAAATATGAATTTATATAATTATTACGATATTTTTCGTGTTCGGCGGCTTGACCAGAATCAAATGTTCCGTAGTAATCCAGTCCGTCCCATTGATGACGCATAAAATGGCGCAAGTTAATATAATCACGAAAATCATCCGCAGATTGTATAAAACCATCTTGTTCGGCGCACTTTAATGCCCGGTACGTTGTGAGTTTGTCGCCATAGATTTCACGACAAATGGCCAATATTTTTTCTGCAAAAGACCCAATTAATTCCAATATAACATTTTCGTTTCTGGACAATCTTTCGGTAGCATATATTTGTTCAGCCGATTTTCGAAATTTATCGTCCATAACATATTTATTTTTACAGAAAGCCTTGGTCACATTTATTATACCACACAATGATGATAATATATCATAATCTTGGATGGCATCGCGAATTAATATATTTTTGGCATCATTACTGTTGTACACTATTTTATATTTGCCATCGACGTAAAACTCTACATTTTCCAAAGTGCCGTTCGTTGGGTATATAATAGAACAACGTTCTATACCAGACGGTATTTGCATATTTACGTCTGTTAATGCATATGGTGGAATCGCAAAATATTTGGAATAGCCGCAATTTTCCTGTTTTTTAACATGATGTAATATAATGTAAACGGCATTACCTTGGGGGTAAATATCATTATTAACGGCGTCTTCAAATCTTTGTTTGTCATTAATACTGGCTGGACCATATTCCCAAGAATAATGTGCATTATCGGGACTGTGGGATATTATTTGTTCTGTGGCAAGATGGGCGGATATATCGCCGGCATTAAATAAACCTTCGTGGCGACGCACAATATACAAATAATCATTATATATCGCATTCAATTGTGCGATTTGTTGTGGCGTAATAGATTTATATTTTTGTTCTGTATTTTGTGCCATATTCACCTCTGTCGTGTATGCAATAATATATACAATGATACAATCTGTCAAGATACCTGGGCATTTTTTATATTTTGGTACCGATTTCAAACGAATTAATAGGAAAAAATGGGTTGCACAGGATAATATATTTGGTTCATAATTAATCATAAGGAAAGGAGAAAATATGAAAAAATACATCATTTTAACATCTGTATTAGCATTGACTGCATGTGGTGGTGGCAGCGGTTCTGGGACTGCACCAATGAGTGTCGGCGAAAGTAACGCACGTATCACATCTATGAAATCAAACAGCGAATATCAAATTAAACAGTATGTAATGAAAAAATTGGGCAGTGATGCAAAATCTGTGGGTCTGGTTAACGGTGACACTGATACGCGTGCAGCATTTATGCCCAGCGATGTATTAAATACAAATAACGATTATGAAAAAATTCACGAATTGGTCGAATTAGCAGAATGGCTGTATAATGATGAAACAACCGAACAAGATATTATTGATAAATTTAATGCATCATCAGCCGACAAAAATAAAATTAAATCTGCATTAAAATTGATGGATAATATGTGGTGTTTTGTCGGTGGCAGCGCCACAAAAACTGCCGAACGTGTATTAGAAAAACGTTCAACATTTGCAGAACCGTTGGCCGATTTAAAAGCCAAGACCGAAGTTTTTAATATGAAAGATATTAAATTCAGTATCTTGGAAAATATCGACCAAGTGACAGAACTACGTTTCAATGTTAACCCCAAGACTGGCCGCGTGGAATCTATTGAATATCCAGATGCAGAAGAATTAAATGAACAAGGGTATGATACGACTGCGGGTCCAATAAAACGTAAAGGCGACACAAACTTTTTCATGGAACAAGTGTATGATGACGATGGTAGTATATTAGAAGGTATAGTAATTCCACATGAATATGTAAGTTACGGGAAAAAGCTTAATTTACAATATGCTGATTTTGGTGTATTGCGACATCACTATAATAAAGTTGATGTCGAAGGAATGGAAGATTGGGGTGTCCAAGATACACCTTTTGCCGGCGGATACACAACAAAATATATTACAAATAATCAAGTAAAAGATTTGGCAATGGGCGGAGATATAACTTTCAAAGGTTTGGCCGTTGGAGATGTTTCTGATTGGGATTGGAGTGCCGGTGTTGATAACGAGGGGGCCGCGATTCCGTTACCAGGTGGAGCTTTGACAGATAATAACGCAACGTTGGTTTTTGCACAAGATGGCGAACAAATATTAACCGCTGATTTCAGTGACAGATGGTATAAAATACAAGCCGTAAAACATGCAAACGGTAAAGATCAATTTAGAGTTTTGTCTGGCGACGGTGGCGATGATGCACGCTATCACTTGGCAAGTTCACCCGATAATTTGACTGATGGTATGAATACCGATCAACACGCCATTGTGTTCCAAACGGATTATTATGGTGACAACCCCAATTCACCAACCGAAGCAACTGGATTGGCGCATTATCAATGGCAACACGGTGATTTAATTTATATTCCATCCAAAGGTCATCATGACTATGAACATCACCTGAATATCGATTTGGGATTTGGTGGAACAAAGCAAGAATAAAAAAACTTGCAAAATGCCTATAAAAATGCTCCAATGGTATTGTGATTAAACAAAACAAAGGAAGAAAAAATGGCAGGCAGTATTAATAAAGTTATTTTGGTTGGTAACGTGGGTCAAGACCCCCAGGTTCGTACAATGAACAATGGACAAAAGGTTGCAAGTTTTTCTTTGGCGACCAGTGACCGCTGGCGCGATCGCAATAGTGGCGAACAAAAAGAACAAACAGAATGGCATCGTATTGTTGTATTTCAACCTGGCTTGGTTGATGTTGTTGAACGTATGTTGCAAAAAGGAACCAAAGTATATATCGAAGGTTCCTTGCGTACACGCAAATGGCAAAATCAACAAGGTACGGATCAATACACGACCGAGGTTACATTGAATCCATTCGGTGGCCAAATGGTTATTTTGAGTGGTGCCAAGGCTGTGGATAACAGCATGCCTGAATCACAATCTGCGCCAAAGGCCGAGGAAATTTCTGTTGGCGATTTGGCTGGCGATGAAATTCCATTCTAAAAAAACCAGACATTCAACCTGCCCCACGGGTGTGGGGCTTTTTTATAAAGCCGTAACATGAAACAGTTAACAGACCAAGATATTGCAAATATGACAGGCACAGAATTTGTGCCGACACATGATGCTAAATCTGTACGCGCAGAGTTACATTTATCCACCAGGATACCAAAAGCAACACCTGTTCAATCACATATGGTTTTAGATTTTCATCAACATACCGAAGAACAAGCATGGGATATGATTATGACAGCCGCACAATCTGGTGCGCGCACAGCAACAGTTATAACTGGGGCCAGTGGGATACTAAAAATCAAATTTCAACAATGGGTACGCGACAGTTTGCTGACACCATACATTGTATCTTGTAAACCTGTGAATAATGGTAGTTTCAGTGTGAAATTTAAAAAATAAATTATTTACATGGTATTTCACCTGGCAAAAGGCTATTTTTGTGTGTCATACAGTGTGCATGTTGTAAACGCCAAGTCACCCTTTTCTCTTTTTCTTGGCAGTTTCTAAATTTAAAATTACAATTCATCGCATTGTTTGCACAAGTATAAGTGCCATCCGGTAAATGGGTATCGGCACTCCAATTTCTATACATATTTCCAACACAAGGACATAATACATCAATATACGCCTGTTTGCCATCGGGTTTACGCCAATACATTCTGTAATCCAAATGTGGTCCGGTACTGGTGGGACCGGTATTACCACTTATTGCAATCAAGGTGCCCGGACTTACACATTTACCAGTTGTGATTTTTGTTTTATCCAAATGTAAATACATAGAATGTATGCCATGTCCATGATCAATATCAATATATCTGCCAGCAGAACTATTTGGATTATTATATACACCAACAACCTTGCCACCACCAGTAGCATATACCTCTTTATATCCTACATTTATATCTATTCCTGCATGAAATTTGTTGCCACGCCAACCAAAGTCGCTGTTAATAATCACTGGACTTTGTGTTACTGGTGATCGTCTCGGTAACGAGTACGGACAATCTGTATTACGATTTTCATCTGGCGTAATTAACACAAACGCATTATGTATTGGCGTATTTTGATTGTTCGGTGTGGTATTTGGTGGTGTTGGCTTATCTGGTGTTCTATTTTGGTTATCTGTTACACTGGGTTGTGTATTATTACCACCTGGTGGTACTGGATTACCAGGTGTATTTCCTTCATTTGATGGCGTTTGATTATACACTGGATTTGGTTTATCGGGGTTATCCCTATCTTCCTGTGCAATTAAGTCTGCAAAATAATTTGTTGCCTGGTCGACATCTTTTTGGTCCTGGGCCAAAGTTATCCCAGGATACGGGCATCCAAAAATACAATTACCATCGTCGTCGTATTCACGATCATACATTTCATATCCTTTGGCAATTATATCCCATCTTTCTTGGAACCCCAGGTCATCTATTGTTTGAGGAAAACCGGTCGGTTGTAAAAAACTTTCCGCAATCGCCGAAGAAATTGCACAAAAAACAGCACCAACAAAAATTAATTTTTTTGTTTTCATTATGTTTTATTATACCACAAAATTAAACTTGATTGAAATCTATATTTGAATTGGATATAATACTGTTAAACACAGGGATAGATTATGAAGAAAGTTAAAACTGTTTATGACCACATTCGTTCAAATAATATTAAAACTGCGATATTAGTTGCAATGTTTCCTATTTCTTTTATTGCGTTAATATTTCTATTTTGTTGGATGATTATGCCAGCGACCGATGCATTTAATACTATGTTACAGGTTGCGATACCAACGTTCATTGTTTGTGCCGTATGGATGATTATATCATGGGCTTTTGGTGATTCTATGATGTTATCTGGGGCGGGCGCACATGAAATTCACGACAACACACCTGAAAATAAAAAAATTTTTCGTGCTGTGGAAAATGTGGCCTTGGCTGCGGGACTGCCAACACCACGTGTTTATATTATCGAAGATAGTGGATTGAATGCATTTGCCACAGGACGCAGTCCAAATGATGCATCTGTGGCATTGACACGTGGCATCATAAACAAGCTGAACGATTTAGAATTGCAAGGTGTTATTGCACACGAAATGTCCCATATTGGTAATCGCGATATTCGATTGGATATGTTGTTGATTACAGGTGTCGGGGTTACTGTATTTGCCGCTGATATATTGTATCGCGCCGTTATATATGGAAATCACGAACGCGACGATAACGGCAAAAATAATACTGCGGCTGTTTTGATGATGGTGTGGTTGGCGTTTACTGTATTTAATTTTATTGTTTCGCCACTGTTACAGTTAGCAGTATCGCGCAAACGCGAATTTGCGGCCGATGCATGTGGTGCACAAATTACACGTAATCCAAAAGCTTTGGCTGACGCATTACGCAAAATAAGTAATGATTCAACTGTACAATCTCTGGCAAAATCGAAATCTATGGCTATTGCATGTATCGCTGAACCGCACAAAGCATTTACGGGTGATTTGTTTTCAACACACCCAAATACAAAAGAACGTATCAAAAGATTAGAATCAATGTAAAAGTGCCACCGATTAGAAAATTGAATTTTTTCTTGCATTTTTATTTTTTTTGTGTCAAAATTAGCCCCGAACTTGTAAAAAACGGGTTTCAAATGGAGCCATAGCTCAGCTGGCTAGAGCAACTGACTTTTAATCAGTGGGTCCAGGGTTCGAATCCCTGTGGCTCCACCACTATTAAGAACGACCGCATTTGTGGTCGTTTTTTATTTTTGTTTGTTATTGTGGCCGTATTAAAAAAAATTTATAAAAAAACTTGTCGCCACTTGATTTTTTGTCAAAAAGTACTATAATTATATGATGTGGTTAGAGGAGACGCATCCAAACAAAAGGAGGCAACTATGGCAAATTACAAAGAATATATTGAAAAATTAGTTAAAAAGATTCATTTGCAACAAATGACCCCTGATGTCAAGGCGCGTTATGACATGTTCGCCAAGAACAAAGATTTTATTGGCAACATGAAAGATTGGGAAACAGACTTGGCTGCGGACGTGACGTTGGATGATGCGTCATATATGGAGGCATACAATGCGTTTGCACCTGTATTTGAAAGCATGTCCCAACATGAATCAGAGTTAGGTGGTGCCACAAAAGCCATATTGCACGGATCGTTTGGTGATGGCAAAGCTTTCAATCATAGGGAAGCAATACCGGGTGTGGATGCACAATTACAAGATTTTGCGGATAATGTGTTAACAGACGAGAACGAAAACCGTTTAACACGCGCAATTACAAGCAATGCCTATGTCTTGCGTGGATGGGATGGCGGATTTGATTTCCATGCTTTTAGAGAAGGTATTCGCAGTAAAAAATATCAAACAGACATAAAATTCCGTCAATTAGTTATAAATGTTCTCGGCTTTGTTCGTGATTATGCTGACGAAATATTCCAAGAAGGCACACGTGCGGCCAGTTACACATTTGACAGAAGATTACCAGAAAACATTAACGACTGGTTTGTTGCACGTTATAACCCTGGGTTTCAATTTGTTTTACCAACATTGGTGAAACAATTGACCACAAATGCTAAATTCCGTGAAGATTTCAAAAAATATGACTATGACGGAACCATCAGCACCAAGGTCGAAAAAGGGTTAGAAAAAACCGCTTATGATGACCCAAAAAGCGATAATTTTATCGCACCGGTTTATGAAGATAAAAAGAATTTGTTGCAACGTGTTGATGACAAAATTAGCAACTTTTGGTCTAATACTATGTTGCCTGTGTTAAATCCTTTGCGTAATGCATGGAAAGGCCAAACACCTTTTTCATACTTGATTATGAAAGCATTGGATGGTGTAAAAACCAAAGACGGCAAAAAGATACGTCCAACAAGCGGTATCCAAGGTATTTTGGATAACAAAGAGGCTATTTTGGCCAAGATTACAGAACAATCACCAAATGCAAAAAAGCATTTCGAATGGTTTACAAAACAAATGGAAACTTATTCCAAAAAGAAACCAAAAGCATTCAAGGGTGCTTTGAAGAATGCTGATCAAATGCAAGAAATTGTGGCACAAATGTGGAATGATGCCATTAAATCTGGCAAGGACGAAGATATTGATGCATGCAAAACATCCATGGAAATATTAAACAGAATGAGATACGGCTTGTTCACCAGCCGTACAGCCGAAGCTGTCAAAGATGCCGAATTCAATGTTTTTGGGTCCACAAACATGGCCAAAAAGCATGAATTGGTCGGTGTGTTAGGCAAAACATTGGATAAAACAATGAAATATAGTGCAGTGGCCGCTATACGTGGTGGGGCGCTGGTTCGTAACCTGATAATGCGCAGCCGCAGTAACATAAATAATCCAAAGGCTATTGAGGCTGCACGTGAACAATGGAGACGCGAACACAGTACCTCAGATATCGATAATATGATTACTGGGTATGGTGACGAAATCACCAGAATTCAAAGTGGTATGCGCAGTTTAGTTGTAGATAAACATACCAAGAAAAGAGCCTATGATGCTGCAAATGCGAACTTAGAAGCTTTTGAACGTGGTCATGCCGGGGATTTGCTGAACATCGAAAGAAAAACAGCGGCTTTGAACGCCAAGAAAACGGCATTTAATACGTATGTAAATGAATTGGATGCTAAATATGCGGCACCTGATAGATTTGCCCCAGGGACGGATAAATTTGAAACATTTTTGAAAACCAAAGGCGGGGCAGACTATACAGACTATATAACAAAGAAAACCGAAATTGAAACTGCTGAACGTGAAATAGCCGCATTACAAGGCACATACGATACAGAGCATGCCAGATGGAAAGATGCCGCAGATAGAGCCCAAGAAACTTATGATGCGGCATACAACGCACATAAGCATGCGATTGATGATCGTAACTCGTTGGAAGCGCAGAAAAGCAGTTTAGAGGCAGAACGCACAGCCATGGTGGATGGTTACCATGACAAGTTCGAAGAATTGCGTAAGTATTGGAATTTCTTGCAGAAATTAAGTAATACGCATCAATTGACTTTGTCGGCTGACAAAATGCGTAAAGACTATATTTCAGGCTTTCGCGAAGGTACATCCAAGGCGCAACAAGCATTGTCAATTTACTTGGCCAGCCATGCGCACGAAGCAGCCTAAATATAAACACAAAAAAAGAGGCGAAAGCCTCTTTTTTTTTATCCCCTGACCTGTTACAAGTTATTTAGTTTGTGCTAACTTGTTTTCTATTATTGCTGGTAAATTAATGATACTTTTATAGTCAAACTCTTTTTTGGTTTGATCAATAAACGCTTGATTATCTGGTCCGGCAAGGGCTGCATATTGCCTGGCCGTTAAACAAGTATCCATTATTTTTCTTTCTACATCAGTATCCGCTTTTAATATAACATTTTCCAAACGATTTAACATAATTTCACGCATACGTTCTGCACAATCTAATTTAGTCGTGCTGGGGTTGGTGAATAATATAAACTCGTGCAAATCTTGTAATAATGTTTCTTGGATTTTTGGATCATTAGATTTTTGTGCGTATACGCATCTGGAACGCAAAAACGTAGCAACATTATAAATCGCCAAATTACGTTCTTGGGATAAATCCATTGGTTTTATCCTGTTAATGACCAATGTTAACAAATCGTACTTTAATTTTGGATTTGTAAATTTGTTAATTTCATCCAAAATTATTTCACAACATTCAATTTCGTTAAAATTTGCACAACGCGCCAAACAAGATTTTTGATGTTGTGGTAACATCAAAGGCGCAACCACCAAAAACCATCGTAAACATTTTTTGGTGTGCTTGTCTTGCAAAGACTCGTACAAATCTAACAAAACTTTGCTGAAATACTTATATTCTTTGCTGTACATGTCCACAGCCATTATTCTGTAATAATCGGCCTCGTCACGCGGTCCAGAATACATAGACAGCTTGTTCGTGGCCAAATAAACCATATCCCAAAACCAGCCACATGTGGTATCTTGGGTTAACGCTTTGAATAAAAAACGTTGTAAATCCATTTGTAACATACATCAACTCCTATGCTTTTCACTTTATAATATAGCACAAAAAATTGACAAATCAAGAAAAAGTGTATTATTTTTTTCTGTGTGGAATTTTCTTGACCACATTATCTTTGACCGATTTTGTAACAGTTTTTATCTTTTCCACGACCTCTACCCGTTTTTCGTGTGCCATAGCGCGCCAACGTTTCACCCGCGCACGCAACCAACGCTCGTATATAACAAACAAACTGCCGACCCCCAATAATGGCAAAACATAATAAATTATACGATATGCTAGCAATGCGCCAAATACTGTGGCCTTGTCCACAGAATCAGGCAATGCCAATAAAAATATTGTTTCAAAGACCCCTATTCCGCCAGGAACCTGACTGAAAACACCGGTTGTTTGGGCAACAACGAACAAGCCGATATATGTTCCAAATGATATATGCCAAAATGGAATCAAACAAAAATACAATACCATACCGGCCAATACACTGTCTGTGATTCCAAGTACAGTTTGCAAAACAGCGGTTTTTGTTTGTGGAATTTTGAAAACTATTTGGCCTATTTTAATCTGTTTGTCGTGAAAAAACACAGTCATCCCAAAATACGCCAATAACACCCCCAGGCAGAATATGAACAATGCCCCCAGTCCCAGACTGGTCCCGGATGATTGATTTAAAACATCGTGTGGAATCAAAAAGAACCCTATAATAACAATAGCCGTGCAACCCAAAAAATACGTAAAGCCCGAAAAAGTCAGCATTTTTAATATGTCGCCGCCCGTTATACGCCATCTGGTATACAAGCGGTAACGAATTGCGCCCCCAGAAACCACCGCGTGCCCTGCATTATTACTGATTGCAAAGCCCAACATGCCGGCCAACATCCATTTCCACCAAGAAACACGTCCGCCAACATAATTTAACGCCAAAAAATCGTATAAAGATAATGCCAAATATCCGGCAAAACACGCCAAGCATGCCGCAATCAAGTTGCGTTTTGGAATCGCAATAATAGCATTAAAAATATCAGTTAAACTGTAATTACGCAGTTGCCACCATAACATAAACGCCGCAAGAATAAAAAAGAATATTCCTGCGTAACTGATTATTTTCTTAAAAAGTCTTTTTGCTTGTGCAGACATTTTCCCCTGTATCATGAGCGATAACGGTTAGCATACCAACATATAATTCAAAATGCAAACAATTATTATTCCCTTGAATAAAAAGTCGATTTTCTGTAATTTTATTATGATGAGAAAAGAAATCGCAGATTTTTTGAATACTGATTTACAATTCATCAAAGGGGTCGGGCCGGTTTTGGCCGCACGTTTCGATGATGTATTGGGTGGGCGACGTGTGCTTGATTTCTTGCTGCATAAACCCGCATATGTTCGTAATCGTGAAATCACAGAATCCATAGCCGGTGTTGATACAGGATCTGTTATTACTATTCCATTATTAGTAAAGTCATATAAAAAACCGAAAACGGCACCATGGATGAAACGCGCACGTGCGATGCGGGTATTGTGTGCCGACAAAATGGGTTATCCGGTCGTAATTCAATTTTTTAATTCAAAATTCTTGGATTATTGGTTGGCAAAATTACCAGTTGGCGAATGGCGTATGATCAGCGGGAAAATAGAGGCCGGCGAACCACCTGTTATAAATCATCCTGAATTTATTGAATCAATGGAAAATGCCGCAAAAATTCCGTCCGCCCAGGCAATTTATCCATCTGGCGAAGGATTAACCCAGAAAACATTTACATCGGTGCGCGATCAAATTTTTGCAAAATTAGACTCTGTTATTTCCAATGCGGACGATGAATTATTGCGCGAATTCTTTGATGCGTTGCATCATGTACATTTTGCCACAGATTCTAATGATTTAATGCCTAATTCAACCTATGTCGCAAAGTTAGCATACTGTGAATTATTGGCGCATCAATCTGCAATTGCAATCAGTCGTCGGGCGCGTATTACGCAAAAAAATAAAAGGCAAAAAAGAAGTAAAAAATACGATTATCTTGGTAAATTCTGGAACACATTGCCGTACACATTAACCAATGCACAAACCAGGGTTATCGACGAAATTTTCAAAGATATGGATGGTGATGTCCCGATGATGCGGTTGGTTCAAGGCGACGTTGGTTCGGGAAAAACAATTGTCGCATTGATTGCTGCACTGAAAATGGCCGAAAGCGGCGGACAAACTGCTTTACTCGCCCCAACTGATACATTAGCACAACAACATTTTGCAAAAATAAAACCAATGTGTGACGACCTGGGGATTGTGGCGGATGTGCTGACCGGGCGGGATAAAGGGGTTGCGCGTCGTGAAAAACTAACGTCGTTGCGATCTGGGCGCACAAAGATTGTGATTGGAACGCATGCCTTGTTTTCCGGGGACGTGGAATATAAAGATTTAGGACTGGTTATCGTTGATGAACAGCATCGTTTTGGTGTGGCACAACGTGAATCTTTACGTGCAAAGGGTGTATCGGTTGATTTGTTGGCTTTGTCGGCAACGCCCATTCCACGGACTTTATCGATGACGATGTACGGCGATATGGATATTTCTATTATAAATGAAAAACCCAAAGGGCGATTACCTATTCGAACAACAAAATTGCCGATTGCACGCACAAACGATTTGATTGAACGTATAAAACAACAAATCGCCGGTGGCGCCAAAGTGTTCTGGATCTGCCCGTTGGTTCAAGATGAAAACGGTATTGGTACGGCGGCTGCGATTGCACGGCACGAAATGTTAAAACAAATCTTTCCGGATGCAGGCTTGGTTCATGGCCAAATGCCCAAGGCCGAACGTGATAAGGTTATGGCAGAATTTGCTGATGACAATTCGAAAATGTCGCTGTTGGTTGCCACAACCGTGATAGAGGTTGGTATCGATGTGCCACGCGCATCTATTATCGTGATTGAAAACGCGGAACAATTTGGATTGGCCGCCCTGCACCAGTTACGCGGCCGTGTGGGACGTGGCAAGATTCAATCGTTCTGTGTATTATTATATGGATACAACGTCAGTCCAGACGGACTGAAACGTTTGGATGTATTATGCGAAACAGACGACGGTTTTGTTATCGCCGAACAAGATTTAATGATGCGTGGGGTTGGCGAATTATTGGGCACACGTCAAAGTGGATGGATTCAATATCATTTTGCAAATGTACGCGAACATCGTGATTTATTTAAATTAGCGGCACGGGCGGCGGCGGACAATAATGTAACCGATTGGACACGCGATTTAATGACTATATTTGAATGTGGGGAGAGTATAAATGCGTAGAATATTTATGTTTATTTTAACATTGTTTATTGTTATGCCAGCGCACGCGTTGTCTATAATAAATGATACCGAGGTTGAAAAATTACTGCATAAACTGATTACACCAATTGCGGTTGCGGCTGATATTCCAGAAAACCGGCTAAAAATCCATATTGTGAACAATGATGAATTTAACGCGTTCGTCACCGGGGGCGAAGATGTTTTTGTGTATACGGGATTGTTGACGCGTATAAAAAATCCTAATGCTTTGCAGGCGGTTGTGGCGCACGAAATGGGACATATGATTGGTGGACATATTGCCCAGATGTCTGCACGGATGGAGGCCGAAATGAAACGCACCATGGTGATTCAGGCACTGGGGGTTGGTTTGATGGTTGCCGGTGGGAATCCTTCTTTGGGTGCGGGGGTTATGGCGGGCGCCAGTTCTGTTGCACAACAATCTATGCTGTCATTTTCGCGTGACGAAGAACGTATTGCCGATGATTTTGCCGTTGATTTAATGGTCAAAGCAGATATAAACCCAAATGGACTGGTTACTGTATTTGAACAAATGCGCGATTTAACCGGCGCGGCAGAATCTAAAATCAACAAAAACAACACCAATCACCCTTTGACAGGCGAACGTTTGAAAAACGCACGTGAAAAAATATCAAACGTGAAACATTCTGGAAAATATAAAGAATTTTCTGGTACTGAATATGAATTGGCGCGCGCAAAACTGATTGGATATTTGTACCCGGAACGCAGGATTTTGGATAAATATCCATATCGTGACACAGGCGATGCCGCAATTTATGCGCGTACGATTGGAAATATGCAAGGTGGCGCACTGGATTCTGCACGCACGGGTGTTGAAACATTGATAAAGCATAATGATAAAAACCCATATTATTATGAATTATTGGGGGATATAGAATATCAACTGGGCCATTATGATGCCAGTGTGGACGCCTATGAAAAAGCATTAGAATTAGATGCAGATGCACCACAAATTCAAACCGCACTGGCATTGGTGTTGGCGGAACGCGGTAAACCCGGGGACGCGGACCATGGAATTGAATTATGCAAAACTTCATTGTTGGCTGTACCTGCACCACTGACATATTGGGTATTGGCAAAGTTATACAATGACGGACGGGAATTTTGGGCATTGGCTGAATATTACAATATGACCAACGATATGAAAAAAGCCAAAAAATTCGCACAGAAAGCGCAACAAAAGTTAAAGAAAGGCAGTCCAGAATATATCAAATCTGGGGATATTTTAGATAGAAAATAAAGGATATTATGATGAACGCAATATTTTGTCATGGTGTTATGGATCCTGAATATGATTGGGATGCCCGCGAATATAATCCATCAAAGGGGTGGAAATATTGGCTCCAATTCCAAATTGAAAAGGACCGCGATGTTGTAATGCAAATGCCGTCGTTCCCACATGCGCACGTAAATTTAATGAAATACGACGAATGGGAAAAAATAATGGACAGACAAGATATAAATAACGATACCGTTTTGATTGGTCATTCTGCGGGTGGTGGGTTTATATTAAAATATATGGCACGGCATCCAGAATTACGCGTTCGCCAAATTGTCTTGGTTGCACCATGGTTAGATACCGAAAATTATCAACCATTTAGATTTTATCAAGATTTTGATTTATCAAATGACATCGTCAAACGTTGTGCCAATGGTGCAGATATCATGATTTCCAATGATGACGATTTTTACATTTTGAACAGTTTTGATAAAATTACAAAAAACATGCCTGATATCAGGGTCCATAAATTTACAAATCGCGGGCATTTTATATGTGATAAGTTGCCAGAGATTTTGGATATGATAAAATAAAAACACCGCCCAAATGGGCGGTTGTTTATACTGTTAATATTTTATTATTCAAAATTTTTCAAAAAACTTAGTACTGCTTCTTCGAAATCCTTGTGTTCTTGTTTATATGCTTTGGATGTTTGTTCTTGATATAATTCCTCTACTAATTCATACATTACTTTACCATCTTCATTACCCAATGCCGATATATTGCCCCATGGCGCATCTTTTGTGATATTCACGTCTACCTGATAAAGCTCTCTATACCGTATTACAGAAAAAATTCTTGTACCATCCCTTGATAACACAGTGTACATAGGGGCATCAGTCGTTGGTGTTAATTCAAATTTTATAGAATTGCCTGGCTTATGCGCAATTTTATCTAACATTTTAAAAATATCTTTGTTCATAATATAACTCCTTTGTCCTTTGTTTGGTTATCTATATGGCGTATAATATCAAAAAAAAAAAAAATTGTCAACATTTTAACTTGCGTTTTTTCACTTTCACTTGCTTTTATAAAATGGGTTTGATAATATAACCCCGTCGCATAACAATGGGGTTAGTTTTAGTGTTGATTATACTACTGATTTCTATAACTTGCTTGGCGCTGATGATTATCGTGGCTGCTTCCCTTGGCATGGGCGTGGATGCCCCATGGGGACAGGTTATATCCAATGTATGCGTAATTAACGTAAAAGGATTATTATATGTCAAAAAAAATATACGTGGACGCTGTCCACCCGGAGGAAACACGCGTTGTTGTTGTTGACTCCGCGACAGATCGCGTGTCTGATTTTGACGTTGAAACCACAACCAAGCCCCAGATAAAAGGGAACATTTATCTGGCCAAGGTTATCAGGGTTGAACCGTCGTTACAGGCTGCATTTGTTGATTATGGAACTGGGAAAAATGGATTTTTGCCTTTTTCAGAAATTCATCCAGATTACTATCAAGTAACACCTGAACAAAAAAAGAAATTATTGGAATTGGCACATGCCAATATCGTCGATGATGATACAGATCCAGATGACGAAAATGACGAAGTTGCTGATTACGATGATCAAAGTGCGGGTGAAGATAACAAAGAATTTTTGAAACGCGCACGCGAATTCAAAATCCAAGATGTTATTAAACCAAAACAAATCTTGTTAATCCAAGGCGTCAAAGAAGAACGCGGTCAAAAAGGTGCATCAATGACAACATATTTGTCATTGGCAGGTCGTTTTGCCGTATTGATGCCTAATTCCAGAAAACGTAACAGTTATGGAATTTCCAAGAAAATTTCTGATAAGGCTGAACGTGCCAGATTACGTGAAATTTTACATGCACTTAAAATTCCACGTGGTATGACGGTTGTGTTGCGTACTGCGGCCGCAGGTGCAACAGCCGAAGAAATTTCCAAAGACTATGATTATTTGGTCAATTTATGGAATGATATTCGTAAAACAACGTTGGAATCAGTTGCACCGGTTATCATTCATGCCGAAGATTCCCTGCTCCGTCGTGTCGTTCGTGATTTTATCAGCGACAAAAGCGATACTATGGTTATCCAAGGTGAAGAAGCATATGACGCCGCCAAGACTTGTTTTCAACAGTTATATGGTCGTGCACCACGTAAGCAAATCACATTGTACAAAGATGCTGCTTTGCCTGTGATGGTCAAGGCCGGTGTTGAAAAACAATTAGAAGGATTGCATGGACCATATGTTGTTTTGCCATCTGGGGGGTCTATTGTTATTAATCAAACCGAAGCGATGGTCACGATTGATGTGAACTCGTCCCGTGCGATCAAGGAAAAAGATATTGAACAAACCGCATTAAATACTAATTTAGAGGCTGCCGAAGAAATCGCATTACAATTACGTTTGCGTGATTTGGCTGGTATTGTCGCGATTGACTTTATCGATATGGAAGAAGAACGCAACAATCGTAAATTAGAAATGAAAATGCGCGAAGTTATGAAACGTGATCGTGCACGCACCCAAGTCGCAAAAATCAACGCATTTGGGGTTATGATGCTGTCACGTCAACGTATGCGCAGCAGCTTTATTGAATCATCGTACGTGCCATGTCCACACTGTATGGGCGCAGGTGTCGTGCCAAGTATTCAAACGGCGTCAATTATATTGTTCCGTCATTTACAAGAAAAACTGTTGGCAAAATCTGCCCAGAAAATTATTATGACGGTTCCAACCGATGTCGCGATTTACTTACTGAATCAAAAACGTGCTGAATTGGCTGCGATGGAGGCCGAATTTGAAACTGAAATCGTTATTATTGGCGATGACAGTTTGATGAATATCGATCAATATTCTATTCAACGCGTCGCCCCAGAACAGGTCAAAACCGAAGAAGTGTTAAATGCGTATGCGCCATCAACTGATGCAAAAAAGAAAAATGCACAGCATACCGAGGCAAAACGCACAACAACAACGGCGCCACGCAGACACGCAAAAAAGAAAAACCAAAAGAAATCCATTTGGAAAAAATTGGTTGGTTAAATTTAAAACACCCGGTGAACCGGGTGTTTTTTTATTTATTTTAATATACCCGCCGTAGTCCGAGTCCCTCATAAGTTCGCTTAAATTCTTGTTTACCAGAACGACATGCTTTTAGTAAGGCTTCGTAACGTGATAAATCAAAGCTTAAATCTTCATATTTTGCAGGGATTTTTTTCAGCCTATCTGCATATTTTTTATACGCTTTTTGTACCCTTGGGGTAGTATTCGCCTTATTCACCATTATATACAATTGTTCCACTGGCACTTTATAGATATCTACGCCTGGGTTATTTTTTGCCACGATTTTATCTTTTATTTTGAGAAACCGTTTCTCAGCATTGTCAGCAGATTTAAAAAGACGTGCATACTTCACACGCATTGCCGCCATTTGCATTTTTGTATAATCAATCAAAATTTGTAAAGATTTGGTATATAAATCATTTTTTTTCATTGCCTGGTCTAGTAATACATCCGAAATACGATTTTTAATTATTTCGCCTATTTTTTTAGAGCTTATTTCTGTTGGCTGTTTTTTATATAAACTTTTTTGTACCGAGTACACGGTTTTATCATAACAAGCTATTTGCGCCCCTAAACCACCAAGATCTGGGTATTTATAATCAATAAAATGTCCGTATTCATGTGCCAATGTTCCTATAAAATTTGCAAAATTAGTAGATTTTAATATATAAATAGAGTCATCATATGAACTATATAACCCACCCCAACCGATTTGATATTTTGTTCTTTTAAGTTTGCTGAGCACTTTTAATATAACAGTGCGTAAAATATCCGACAAAATATCTTCGAATGGCAATTGGCTCTTTTTGTCTATATACAAAACCCTCAATTTTTGTTCGATTTTAAAATGCTTGTTTATTTTATCTATGATTTTTATCGCTAAATCTTGTCGCTGTTGATAATTTAATATATCGAATATCCATGCGCTTTGCAGTATTTCATCATCAGAACAAATGATTTTGGTATATATATCAGCGTAATTCTGCGCCGCACGTTTGATAATATTTGGGTTCACAGACCGTGATAACGTTTTATGAAATTCTTTTTTTGGGATACCATTTTTATTTTTTCTGCTTTGTCTGTTTTTAAAATCTATGGCCAGGCTGATATCAACACTGGAAAAACTGCCACCAATTTCATCAAGTAATTTGGGATCCTGGCCCAATATTTTTTTAAACTGGTGCAATGTCATATTGTTTGGTGCATATGCTTTATAAATATCAATAATCTTTTTATCTGTTTTTGTCACTGATGCCATTAGTGTATTTCCTTTGTATATTTCACGGTAATTATAACGCAAAAGCGCATATTAGTCAATATGACCACATATTGTAGTTATTTTTATTGCTGAGGTTTGACAATTATAAATCTGGGGGATACAATTTTGCCTATGAATAGTAGAAAATCAGTAAATTTTAAAATTGTTCCTATATTTAACCAGGCGGCTGCTAATGTATGGAATGATTTTATAAAAATAGAAGTTGCTTGCGACAAAGCAACGTATGATTTGGATGCTCCATCACAATCTGTCATCCAAACAAAATTACGTGAATTCAAAAGAAATTTATACGACTATAAACATAATTTTGCCTTTGTTGCGTATTACAGAAAACATATAATTGGTTTTGCACAAGGTTTTTCCATCAGTCCGTATGAAATGTATTTAAACAGGT
>Ga0310696_10001885_pt1 | contig 29052 bp, 25 predicted proteins | sample AusTroGonzalo_MG_4_FD_203885 | JGI IMG/M metagenome (GOLD analysis project Ga0310696, IMG submission 203885) | Bovine rumen microbial communities from tropical cattle in Woodstock, Queensland, Australia - Gonzalo_02 (v2) (version 2) | ecosystem: Host-associated > Mammals > Digestive system >... | reverse complement strand
ATCCCACTCCATCGAAGATTTGACCAGCGCGCCGATCCAGATCTTCGCCTGTTTCGTCGCGATCCTCGTGGCCTGCCGGGAGTACAACAGCTTCTCCCTCGCTGTGATCCTGCTCATCGGCGTGCCGATCCTGATCGTGCCCATGCACGTCCTCGGGCGCCGGATTCGCAAGGTCTACAAAAAGAGCTTCGCCCGCATCGCCGACGTGTTCTCGCGGATGCACGAGACCTTCTCCGGGATCCGCGTCGTCAAGGCCTGCAATACCGAAAAGCATGAGATCGACCGCTTCAGGATCGACAACCGGAAATATCTGAAGCAGGTGCTGAGAGCCCTGCGGCTCCAGCTGTTCATCGCGCCCTCCATGGAGTTCGTCGCCGTGACCGGGACGCTGGTGTTTCTGGTCTACTCCTACTGGGACGGCGTCACCATCACCCAGCTGGCGGCGCTGCTGTCTCCCGCCTTCATGGCCTACCGTCCCATCAAGGCGATCAGCAAGGTCGTCGCCTCGATCCAGCGCTCCATGGCGGCCGCGGACCGTTTCTTCGATCTCATCGACACCGACACCTCTCTGCCCGAGAAAAAGGACGGTCCCGTTTTGAAGGAGTTCCGGGACAAAATCGAATTTTCCCATGTGAATTTTTCCTACGACGACAAGCCGGTCCTTCAGGACATCGATCTGGTCATCCCCCGGGGCAGCGTAGTGGCCGTGGTGGGCGAGACGGGGTCCGGCAAGACGACCATGGCCAACCTCATCGCCCGTTTCTACGACGTGGATTCGGGCGCCGTGACCATCGACGGCATCGACGTGAGGGATTACCGGATATCCTCGCTGAGGAAGATCATCGGCGTCGTCAATCAGGAACCGATCCTTTTCAACGAGTCCATCGCCGACAACATTTCCTACGGCTGTTTCAACGCGACCCGCGAGGAGATCGTCGCGGCGGCCAAACTGGCAAACGCCCACGATTTCATCGTCAACGGACCCTATCATGAGGGGTATGATTACGTCGTGGGCGAAAAGGGATTCAAACTCTCCGGCGGCGAGAAGCAGCGCATCGCCATCGCCCGGACGATCCTGCGCAATCCCCCCATCCTCATCCTCGACGAGGCCACCAGCGCTCTGGACACCGTGACGGAAAAACTTGTTCAGGAAGCCCTCAACCGGGTCATGACCAACCGGACGGTTTTCGCCATCGCCCACAGGCTTTCCACCATCCGCAACGCCGACCGCATCATCGTTCTCGAACACGGCCGGATCGTCGAGTCCGGGACCCATGAGGAACTGCTCGCTCTCGGCGGGCGGTACCGCAAACTTTACGACACCCAGTTTTCTTCGTGAGTTTCCGCGGGGGGGGGACGGGATATGCTTCTGCCGGAGTTGATCCACTTCATCGGTATCGGCGGCGCCGGGATGGCACCCCTGGCGGAGATCCTTCTGGCCCGCGGCGTCAAGGTGACGGGCTCGGATCTGGTCTTCAATGACAAGTGCCGAGAGCTGGCCGCCCTCGGCGCCGTGATATCCTCCGGGCACCGGCGGGAAAATCTCCCCGGCGGCGCGGGTCTTGCCGTCTTCTCCTCCGCCGTCCCGGCGGACAATCCGGAGCTTCTCGAGGCCGCCGAGCGGGGGATCCCCCTGATGCGCCGCGGCGAATTCCTTGCCTACTTTCTTTCCCTCTACGGAAGAGTCGTCGCCGTCTCAGGTTCCCACGGGAAGAGCACCGTCACCGCCATGACCGTCCACATCCTGCGGGCGTGCGGCGTCGAAGCGGGGTACATGATCGGCGCGGGCGTTTTCGACGGCCGGTCCGCTTCCTGCGGACGGGGTGACGACATCTTCGTCACCGAAGCCGACGAATCGGACGGCACGCACAAACTGCTTTCGCCTTACCTCGGGATCGTGCCCAACGTGGACGGCGATCACTGTTGGAGTGTGGGCGGGGAGGAGGCCCTCCTCGAAAATTTCCGCACCTTCGGAAGGCGGTCGAAGCATCTTCTCTGTTTCGAGACGGACCGGGCGCTTTTTCGGGAATGCGCCGACGTGACGGCTCTTCCTCCGCCCGGAAAGGATCTTGTCTGCGCCGGGTTCCGGGGATTCATGGCTGTCGATGCCCGCCTCGCCGTCGCCGCTTCCGTGATGCTGGGATGCCGTGAAGACCGGGCGCTCGATGCCGTTTCCTCCTTCCGCGGCGTCAAGCGGCGCATGACACTCCGCAGAACGGAGCCGTACGTCGTCATCGAGGACTACGCCCACCACCCCGCCGAGGTCGAGAGCTCCATCGAATATCTGCGCATCAACTATCCGGGACATCATCTGAGGGTCGTTTTTCAGCCCCACCGCTACGCCCGCTTGGAGACGTTCTTCGGCGATTTCGTCCGTGTGCTGAAGACGGCGGACTCCCTTTTCGTCGCCCCGGTCTTCGCCGCGTGGAGCGAGCACGGGCGCGTGGACAGCCGCCAGCTGGCCGATTCCTGCGGCGGCGTTGCTCTTCCGGGATCGTGGAAGGAGGCTTCTTCCATCGTGCGCGCCGCGCCCCATGGAGATAAGCCGCTGCTGATCGCCGTGCTGGGGGCGGGGGACATCGAGGAGATCATTCCGTTTCTGTGACTTTTTCCGAGGAGGAAGTTTTTATGTACAACTGCATCATCTGCCGCTATCACGAGATCGCCACCAAGGGCAACAACAGAAACATGTTCGAGCGGTGTCTCGCGGACAACATCCGCCATCTGCTCTCCGGTGTCGCCCCCTGCCGGGTCCTGCGGGTGCGGGGGCGGATCTGGATCGAACACCCAGAAGGGCGGGATTATACCGACGAGGAGATCTCCGGCATGATCCCCGCGCTCCGCCGGGCCTTCGGCGTCGAGACTTTCTCCCCCGCCGTGCGGATCGCTTCCGACATGGACGCCATCAGGAACGCCGCGCTGGAGATCGCGCCGCCGGTCTTCGAGGGACGTCCCGACACCGTGACTTTCCGGGTGCGGGCCCGCCGCAGCAACAAGCGTTTCCCCATGCGGAGCAAGGAGATCGAGATCGATCTCGTTTCCGCCGTGGCCGGACTTTTCGACCACCGCCGGTTCAAACTGGATCTCGACCACGCCGAACTGACGCTCGGCTGCGAGGTGCGCGACGAGTTTTCACTTCTGTATTTCGACACTTACGAGGGGCCCGGCGGCCTGCCCGTCGGCAGCAACCCCCGGGTGCTGACGCTGCTCTCCGGCGGGATCGACTCCCCCGTGGCGGCCTACCTCGTCATGAAGCGGGGTTCGCCCACGGATTACGTTTCGTTCCACAGCTACCCCTACACCCCCGCGGAAACGACCGACAAGGTGAAGACCATTGCCGCCCATCTCAACACGTTCCAGGCGACGGGAAAGCTCCACCTGGTCAACCTGCTGGAACTTCAGAAGGCCGTGCGGGACAACTGCTCCGAGCGGCTGCGCACGGTGCTGTACCGCCGGGCCATGTTCCGGATCGCCGAACGGATCGCCCGGGAGACGGGATGCCGCGCCCTGGTCACGGGGGAGGCCCTCGGTCAGGTGGCCAGCCAGACCCTCGTCAACATGGACACCATCAACCGCTCCATCGACATGCTGGTCCTGCGGCCCATCGTGGGAGAGGACAAGCTCGACACCATTGCCGTCGCGGAAAAGATCGGCACCATGAAGATCTCCGAGAAACAGGTCCCCGACAGCTGCACGGTTTTCGCGCCCTCCAGTCCTTCGACCTCGGTGCCTCTGGTCATCGCCGAAAAGGAGGAACAGCTCATTCCCGACTACGCGGGCATTCTCGACCGCGCCGTTGCCTCCCGCGAAACGGTGTAGAAACTGCCGCCGTTTCCCCGAAAAACGCGGAACTGCCGAAAGGTGTGCCCGCGGATTTCCGCCTGATCGCAAAAAAGACGATAACGTCCGGAAGATTGTGCGCAATTTCCCGGACGTTGTTCGGCCGCTAAAGTTCTATCTTCTTGTCTCCGACATAAAAATCGGCAAATGCGCGATAATTTATGAAAAGTATATCCTGAATACGGATTTTTGCCCGGATTTTTCGGGATGGAATGCGGAATTCATAAACATTGCCGCCTTTTTCATGCTCATGGAAACAGTCTATCACAACTTCTTCCGGAGGAATGGCCTGATATTCCGGTAAAACCTCCTTCAGCATATCCAGACGGGCAATACACTCCGCAACCTGAGTTTGAACATATTTGTAATCGGTCCGCGGCAAACCCTTTGCCGGTTTCTTTTGAGGCGCAAACGGCGGCTTCACTGCTTTTTGCCGGGCAGGAGAAGACTTTTGCCTTGATTTCGGTATGTTTTTTTCTTTCGGCGCATCATCAGTCCGCGATGACGGGGCAATGACGGCGGAAGATACTGCTTTGGCGATCTTTTTGACTTCCTTCTTTTGTCTGACTGCGGGCGAAGACTTGTCCGAAGCCGGACGAGGCATTGCAGCCGGGCGGGACGAAACACTGCGGGGCAGTTCCGGGGAAGGCGTTTTTCGTGCAACTGCGGGAGACGCAGAAAAAGTGTTCGTCTCCCTTTTCGGCGGAAGCGGAGCCTTCGGCAGTTTCAACCGGGACCGACGCTTTTCTCCCGGCCGAACGATCCCCGCATCGTAAACGGAAAAGTGGCTGACTTTCAACACTTTGTCCGTTTTGCAGCGCATTTCGAAATGTCCGCCGTAAAAGGCGAGCCAACTGCCCCATATCAATCGGCCGTCGAGATACACCCGGCAATAAGTGTCGGCCGTGATGATGCTCAATTTGCAGAAGCGGTCTTCAACGGGAATTTTTTTCAGTTTCGGTTTGCAGAGCAGTTGAAGTTCGTCTTCGGTCTTATCCTGGTCTCTGTACAAAGCGTCGCCGAAAATGATTTCCCTCCCGCTGATTTTGAGCGGGAAGCGCATCTGCCGTTTCCACTGGACATCCGGGATCTTCCGGTTCGGCAGCGGCACATATTCCGCCGCCGTCAGCACAAAATGCAGTTTCCCGTTGATTTGACGGGGATCGAAAGTGAGATTCACTTCTGAGATGAGCGGCAGTTCCGGACGGTATTTCAGCGTCCCATCGGGAGCTGCCGGGAGCAGCATGACCTTGTTCCGCCATTCCGTCCTGTAAGGCAGCTGCAAATCGTTCCCGTCGATTCTATCGAATACCTTTTCATGGAGATATTCACGTTTCAGCGGCGTACTCTGCGTGATGTCCGGCTGACGCAACTTGATCCCCATGGTCTGCCGGATGCTGTCGTTGTCTTCCGGGAAACCGATCATGATCGTCAACCCGACGCTTTCCTGCGGAATGCCGGGATGCTTTGCCCGCAAATACACTTCTTTTGTGACAAGATGCCGTTCCCCGTAGTGCCTGACGGAAAAGTCGCTCTTCGGCTGGAAATCGTATAAATCATACTTCCCGGTTTGAATGTGCCACTCCTTCAAAGCCCGCTTGAATGCCGCGGCGTGGAACCCGTTTTTCCACGGATACAATTCTTTTTCCAACTGCCAGTACGTCTTTATCACCATCCCGCACCAGACGAGAAAGAGAAAAATAAGCAGAAAGAGGATCCATTTGCGGGAAAAAAGGAACAGAACAAGCCGGATGGCCAGATAAATCGGCAGAACGACGACGGCGTGAAGGAAACGCCCGAACTCGTATCCCCAGCCGATTTCTCCCGCCAAGGCTTTGCGGAATGCCGCTGCGCTTTTCAGCCGCAATGAACGCTCGGGCGTACACGCGGCCCGAACCAGTCTGTTGAAAATCCTGTACTCCGGATTTTTCAGCAGCTCGGGTGCGACAAAAGGAAATTCATCAGCGTCATTTCCGGTAAAGGCACAGTAGAGCGTCTTGCCCAGTGCGTAAATGTCGATTTCAGCGGTCGGTTCCTTCTCCTGCCCCAGCAGATATTCCGGGGGTACGAAATCCTGCGTTCCCGCCAAACTCAAAGTGTGGGTCGTCGTGTCGAGCAAGCCGATGTCGCCGAATTTCGGAACGCCGTTGACGAAGATGATGTTGTCCGGTTTGATGTCACGGTGGATCATTTTGGCATTGTGCAAATGTTCCAAGCCGTCAAGCAGGGATTTGAATGTTTCCCGCAGGTTTTCCGCAGGGAGATGTCCGCGCTTGCGGATCAGATTTGCCAATGTCGCCGGGAAATATCCGTTTCCTTCGGCCAGATCGTCGGCGGCTTCCATCGTGTAATAGAAGAAATCACCGCAGTCTTCGATGTGAAAAATCTTTATCAGATTCGGATGTTCCGACACCTGTGTTCTGTAATGTTTCAGACCTCGGAATTCCCGTTCCCAGCTGCCGCCGATGACGTTTTTATCGACGATTTTGAGGGCATATCTGCCCCCTGCAGCGTCCGAAATCAGGTAAACCGAACCGTAGGCTCCGCTGCCGCACAGCGCGATGGGACGATATGCCTTGATGTTGGAAGGAAATCTATTCATCCAGTTCCTTTACGATTTGGCGGAGCATTTCTTCCACGCGGGATTTGTGCTGGTAGACCGTATTGGCCTTGATGCCGAGCAGAGAGGCGACTTCTTTGGCGGGAAGATTTTGTCTGACGAACAGGTCATAAGATTGCAGAGTCGTCGGATCGCAGCGCAGTTTCAATTCCTCGAAAGCCTGTTTCAGAACGGTTTCCCGGTATTCCGTTTCCCAGCGGTCCTCAGCCTCATCGGGGATCGCCGCCAGCACGGGTTCCATGACCTCTGCGGAAACGGTCCCGTCCTGCCGCCGGCGCATGAGATCGCAGGCCTTGTTGTGGATCATTTTCTTGAGATAATCCCGGAAACGTCCTTTGCTTTTATCATACCGGAAAGTGCGTGAGGAGCTGAAAAAAGAGAGCATCACCAGCTGGACCAGATCTTCTTTCTCCGTCTGATTGAGCCGCAGATCGCCGCCCCGGAGCAGGATCAGCGGTTTGTACATATCGTAAAATTCCTGCCAGCCGACCTCATCGCCGCGCCGGACGGCGGACAGCAGACTTCCGCGTGTGGTAAATGCCATGATCCCTCCTGATGAACGGGGGATAATATACCACGGAAAGGAGAAAAAACAAGGAAGGCGGCGGAACCCCTGTTCCCGGTTTCTGCGGCGGAAACGCGGTGCGTTCTGTCCGCCCCGGCGATTTTTCCATGGGCAGGGCCCCGGCCGCCTTCACCGACCTTATGCCGGAGGAAAAGTTGAATCTTACGCGGGAAGACGAGATTCGCGTAAGATTTTCCGGAATCGTCGGCATAAGATGGAAAACACGGAAAAGGAGGTCTGACATGGGTTTTCTGCTTTTGATTGCTTTCGCTATATACGGACTCGAGTATATGATTCGCTATCCCGGAGGCGAACCGTGAAAAGACTCTTGACAACCGCCTTATATATAGAGGGCTTTTTTCGTCCATTGAACCAACTTTAACGGAGGAAGGCAACATGTCTTTATTCAAAGAAGAATATCTCGAATGTCTGAAATGTCACAAGCAGGTCCCTTTTGTTCTGCACAGCAGCATCAATGTCGGAATTGACCCGCAAGACAAGGAAAAAGTTTTGGATTTGAGCATCTTTCAATATCACTGTCCGCATTGCGGAGCTACTGATATCGCATGTTATCCGGTACTTTATCACGACCCGGAGCAGGGGGTCCGGATCCAGGTTTTGTGGCGGGAAGAGGATTTCGGTCGGCCGGTGGAGAAAGAACTGCGGGATTTGATTGAAATCATGGGTCAGAAGCATTATCGCCGCCGCGAGGTATTCGGATATTGGGAGCTGGTCGAAAAAATTCGCGTTTTTGATGCCGGACTGGATGATTTTGCCATTGCGCTGATGAAATCGATGAATAAAATACCGCAGCCGGAATTACAGTTGATTTTTGATAAGAAAGAAGATGATCATTTCAAGTTTCTTCAGTTTCAAAACGGGACAATGTTGTCTGAAGGAGTGAGTTTTGAGGAAAAAGCGTATGAGATCGCTTTGAAATTTGCCGGGCAATGGAAAAAAACGCACGCCTTTTACGAGAATCTGAGAGTCGATGAATCTTACTTTTACGACGATATCGTGAATGCTGTCCGGCAGAAGAACCAATGATGAGACAAAACGGAGAGAAATTGGACACTCCGGAAAAAAGATAAGACGGAAGACGGGTTCGGCCCGGAGGATTTTTTACAGGCTCCGATTGAAAAATGATGCGGCCCGTGCTATATTACTTGGCAGTTATGCAACTGAAACTGTACGGAGGATGGTTACTCGACAGAAATATTGAAAATTTGAAAATGGAAGACCTGAAAAGGTCTTTTGCGGCAGTCCCATAGAAAAATCGCCAAATCTTTTCAACGCCGGGAGAAGCCGCGAGCGTGATGTCCATATCCATGATGTGGCCGTTTCTGCTTGCGTTCCCGGTCCGGTGTTTGGCGATACCGTCTATGGGCGCATGGGAGGAACGGCCTTTTTGTGTCCCGTTTTTTCCGAAAGCCGCATAAGATTTTTCGGCAGTCTCCGCATTAGATGAGACCGGGAATATAACAGGAGCAGAACCGCCATGAGCATTCAACTGATCGACTGCCCCGCCTGCGGGAGCAAAGTATCGTCACAGGCCGCCGCGTGTCCGCACTGCGGACAACCCGTCCGCCCGATACCGAAAGGAAACAGTCCCCGAGGTCGTCAGACGTCCGGTATGACAAGCTGTCCCCACTGCAGAAAAAGCATCCCCGAAGGTACAAAATGGTGTCCCGAATGCGGGAGGCGCCTTTCCGGTCCGATACCCTGGTATGGCTGGCTGCTCTTCATCGGTGTTGGACTGAAGTGCATCAGCGACCTGATCAAAGCGGGAGTTATTTGAAATGAAAACGATTTGTCCTCATTGCAAACAGGAGTTTCCCGAGACGCCCGACGAATATCTTGGCACGGTGCTTGAGTGTTCTTCGTGCGGAAAGGAGTTCGTCTGCGAGAAACCGAAGTTCTGCACCGAATGCGGCGCCGTCAGCCCGGCCGACGCACTGAAATGCCGTCAGTGCGGAAAGAGTTTTCCCCTGACTCCCGCGCTGAAACCCGTACTGAAGCCGCAGGTTCGGAAAGACGGTCCGGCAGAATCGTTTCCGGAACCGGAAGGAGAAGAGGCGGATAGGGGAGCGCAGGAAGAGCGGATCCCTTTGCGCGAGCGTCCGGCGTTTTGGACCGCGGTGAAATTCGGTTTTCTCTTCGTCATTCTGGCCGTCCTTGCGGGAGGCGGTTATTTGAACTGGAAACACAGGGAGGCTGTCAAACAGGAGCGTCTGCGTCAGGCCGCTTTGGAAAAACGACAGAAGATAGACGCTGAGGCGTTGAAAAAACTGAAAGCCGCCGTTGCCGCTGCGGCCGGTTATCAGCTCGGACGCGGATTGGAACGCCCGAATTCTACTTCTACAGCGTCTTTGAGGGCAGGGGCAGGTTATGATGAATATCGGAAACAATTGGAAAGAGATTATCTTGAATGGAAGGAACAAAGGGCAAGGGCAAGCGATACCAGAATGAAAAATGCGGAACGGTTTTTGAACGAGATCGATTCCATTCTGAGATCGGCCGGTTATCAGGCTCTGGACGCGGATTTTCAGTATGATTTCAAATTCCTGACAATCTACAACAGGGGCGACGCCTATGATACGCTCGGACTCCTGAAATTGAGGGATAAATTGCAGAATTCCGCATCGGTCGCCGAATTCTGCGATGCGGCGAAAAAGGCCGATCTGCCGATCGAGACCAAGGAAAAACTGGCGGCAAAATTTTATTTCGGCAAAGATTATTCCGCCGCCGACGGCGGCAGAATGCTCCGGGGGCTCATGGTCCAAGCACAGAGAAAAAGGCACGGCGAAACAAGAGAGGCTCTTCAGAAGGGCCTTGAATATCTCGATGCTCGGATCGGCGAGTTGAAGAAAAAGGCCTTCGGGCGCGTGAAAAATCAGTTGAGCAGCAGCATTTTCGACTCTTACGACGAGGTCTTGGAAAAGGGCGATGCCAAGGACCGGGCCGTTCTGCAAAACGCTCTGAAAGGGGAGAATATCCGCTGTTCGAAATTCGGATTGAACAAATATTATTCATGGAAGGAACTGGTCGAACTCAGGGAGGAGACTCGAAAGTCTTTGGCCGACATGAAAAGGTTTGTTCCCGCAAACAAAAAGATCCTGCGCGGTGTTTCCCTTTTTCCCGGCAAGGATGACAATCCGTTCTTTGCGACCGAGAACGGCTGTCTGATCGACAGAAAGACGAACCGACTGCTCTATGTCATTCCCCGGGAAAAAGATGATTACGTCATTCCTTCCCGCGTGACTTCCATTGCGTCGGACGCCTTCTGCGACTGCGGTGATTTTATCGGGATCTCCCCGAAAAAAATAATAAGGGTGGGGGTCGGAGAACTTGACGAAAAGCAGGTTCAGGCCCTGAGAGAATGCAAACTTGTCGGCGTCGCCGATATGACGAAAGTCGTCGTCCCGGAGGGAATGACGGAGATCGGCAAACGGATGTTCTCCGGTTGCGAAAAACTTGCATCCGTTACCCTCCCTCCGAGCGTCACTTCCATCGGAGATGAGGCGTTTTATGAATGCAAAGCCCTTGAAAAGATCACGCTTCCTCCGAGCGTTACTTCCATCGGTGCGTACGCATTTCGCAGCAGCGGTCTGACCGCGATCGTCATTCCCGATGGCGTGAAGAGCATAGGGAAGAACGCTTTCGCCTTTTCCGCGCTCTCATCCGTCACACTTCCGTCCGGTCTTGTGAGAGTTGAGGAAGAAACTTTTTATTGGTGTAAACTCAAAACGGTCACGATCCCCGCGGGCGTCAGCTCGATCGAAAAGTCCGCGTTCGAGGGCTGCCGTGATCTCAGGACGGTGACGCTCCCCGCAGGTCTCACGTCCATTGCGGACTCCGCGTTCAAAGAGTGTCCCTGTGAAAACGAGGTGATGAAAACTCTGCGTGAAAAACGTCTCCGGGGACTTGAGAAAAAACGTGAAGAAACAGAGTCGGCAGACGCGGCATCCGCCAAAAAGCCGAAGCCCGGTTCGTATGCCGGAAAGTTCTTCGGCCCGGAAAAGGGACTGGTGTTTTATTCTCTGCTCGACGGCAAGCACAGTTCGGCGCCTTACGACATGTACGGGCGTGTCCGGTTCACCGTGAAAAACGGTGTGCCCTGCGGCGTCTTTTCCGGACGTGACGCGCTGGTCTTCGGCGCCAACCGGCTGATAACCGACGGAAAACCCTGTACGATGAGCATCTGGGCATTGCCGACAAGCCGTTCCGGGAATAGACAGACGGCCTTTTTCATCGGCAAACAGGCCCCTCATGCCAAGCGGGCCATCATCCGTCACGGGGGATGTCTGAAATTCGAGGGGTTCCACACCAGCGTGAATACCCGGTCTGCCTTCGAAGGGCGCTGGGTCTGCTATACCATGACGTTCGACGGAAAAAACGTGCGGTTGTACGCCGACGGGCGCGAAGCGGGGAGCGGACCGGTCCAGCTCCGCACCTCGGGCGAAGCGATCGCCGTCGGCGGCATTCCGGAACACGGCGGGATCGTCGAACCGTTTGTCGGATTTCTCGCGCAGGCGAAACTCTACAACCGGGTCCTGACCCAAAAGGAAATAAAAGAACTCTCCCCGTTTTGAAACGCGGCAACCGAAAGGAATTTGAATGCCATGAACATCGAACTTGTTGACTGTCCCGCCTGCGGGAACAAAGTGTCGTCACAGGCCAAAGCGTGTCCCCGGTGCGGACAACCGCTTTGCGCCGAGCCTCGCAATTTCGGCCCCGCCGCTCCGCGCCCGGCTCAGTCCGCCGGGGCGGACGCCGCTGAGCAGAATATCCGGCTCATCGGCATATTGAGCATCGTTTCCGGCGTCATCGGTCTTTTATTGTTTCCCGTCATCTTCGGTCCGGCGGGGATCATTTTGGGCGTCATCGCCGTCCGGAAACAGGAAAAGTCGGGCTGGTGGGGCATCGGACTCGGCGGCATCGAAACCGTTATCGCAGGAGTTCAACTTGCCAGGCTGCTCATGTGAAAGTGCGGCGTATATGGATGTTCGATGAAAGCAAAAGGAATACGGCACGATATACACCATCGCAAGCAACAGTCTGCCTGTAACCCGCAGGCGGGTACGCATATCGAAGAAGGAGGAAAAGGAGAACCATGAAAACCATTTGTCCCCACTGCAAACAGGAGTTTCCCGAGACGCCCGACGAGTATCTGGGTATGACCCTCGAGTGCCCTGTTTGCCAAAAAGAATTCGTTTGCGAAAAGGCCAAATTCTGTTCCGAATGCGGCGCCGCCAGTGCGGCGGGGGCTCTGAAATGCGCCCGGTGCGGCAAGTTCTTTCCGGCGGCGCCGCAGAAGCCGGCTGCGCCGCCGGTCCGGGATCTTCCCCGGGATGACCGCGATTCGATTTACGTCCCCGACGACGACTGTTTTCTGGAAGAGGTCGATCTTCTCACTCCGTGGCGGAAAATTGCAGAATTTCAGGGCCGGTCCCGCCGGAAGGAATGTATTTTCTCTGCGCTGACGGCCATCGTTCTTGATCTTCTCTTCATGTTTATTCTGCCTGATTGGCTGAGTGTGGTGACGACACTGTCTTTGCTCGTCAGCATCCCGTTGGGGGTAAGACGGCTGCATGACATCGGTCTTTCCGGGTGGTGGCTTGTTCCTCTGCTGCTTCTGCCGCCTGTGTACGTCGGCGTACTTCTCGGATGGCCATCCCAGCCCGGCGAAAACAGATGGGGCATCAATCCGGCCGGAGTTCCGGGGACCGCCGCTCCCCGCAGCACGGCCAAGTGCCTTGCCGTCGTGCTTGCGATCGGCTTTTCACCGTACCTGATACTGGTGGCGGCGCTTCTGCCCGCTCTGCAGCAGGCCCGTGAGCGGGCCAGGCAGATCACCTGCAGCAGCAATCTGAAGCAGATCGGCACTGCGATCCAGTTGTACGCATCGTCTTACAACGAAAGGTTCCCGCCCGATCTCCGGGGGCTCGAAAGACAGGAGGTCGTGACGGATGCCGGTGTCTTTCTGTGTCCGTCTTCCGGCAGGCGTTATATTTATCTGGGAAACGGTCTGGCGGCGGAAAACGATCTGACGGATATTCCGGTCGTGATGGAAAACCCGGCCAATCACGGGAAATACATCAATATCCTCTACGGCGGAGGTTACGTCCAAGGGCATATGCTTTCGCGCAAAATGACTTCCTGTGAGGAGGTGCTCAAGGAACTGCATCCAAAACTTTCCCAGTCTTCGGCAGGGCGTACCGTTTTGGAAAACGCGCAAAGGGCCGATGAATTCTTGAGGTGACGCAAATTGAAGAATACCAAGTTCATCTGGATCGTCGTGATCATCGCCGCCCTGCAGGCTTTGGTGCCGATCGGTAAATCCGTCGAAAGATGGCGGGAACGCAGGAGAGAAGCGGAAGCCGCTGCGGCCTCCCGCCGCGCGGAAGATGCTCTTGCCGAACTGAAGAAGTTTCAGAGGGCGCGCGAAATTTACGTTGATCTGCGGCTCAGGGAGAAATCCGGTTATGTGCTGAGCCGCGAAGAGCACCAACTGCTGGACGAGGCGACTTCCACCGTCGCGTTCGGCCTCATAAAACTCGGCAAAAAACTGACCGTCGGGCGCGGACTTGCCATGTGGGACAGAAACGAGATCGACAGCTGTCTCGGTTTGTCGAATTGATTTTGATACCGCTTCGGCCGGCTCCGGAGGACAAGGTCCCGTCCGCCGCGCTCTATTTGTTTTTCAGCGCGGAAGCAAGTTCGGCCGCGGCAAGAAAGAGCAGGTTTTTCGCCTGCGGTCTGATCTCTTCGAAGGGCGTCTCGGCGGGGACTGTGCCCTTTGCCATGGCGAAGGCGGGGAAGTCTTTGCCGAGCAGTTTCCCCGAAAGCAGGATACAGGGAACGCCGTGCTTCCCGCACGTTTCGGCCACGACCGCGCACAATTTGCCGTTGTCGGTCTGGGCGTCGGAACAGCCTTCGCCCGTGATGACGAAGTCCGCATCGCGCATCTTTTCCTCCAGTCCCGCGACCTCGGTGCCTCTGGTCATCGCCGAAAAGGAGGAACAGCTCATCCCCGATTACGCGGGCATTCTCGACCGCGCCGTCGCCTCGCGGGAAACGCTTTGAGGCGTCAGAGACCGAAGAATCTTGCCGCGTTGCCGTGGAAGATGTCTTCGATCTGAGACGGCGTCAGGCCCGCCATGTCCGCCGCCTGTTTGACGGCGGTCAGGCTTTCGTAGCAGACCAGCGTCGCATCGGGCCGGCAGTGGGTGAGGGGGACCGGCTTGAGGAACTTCCAGGCCCGCCCCCAAGTGACGTAGTTGCCGTGGACGCCCCCCGCGCAGATGTTGTCGGTCCCGAAGAGCAGGCGCGAGATATCGATGTGCTTGAAAAGCAGATAGAAGGATCTTGCGCTGCACACGGCGGAAAGGTCGAAGACGGTGTGCTCCAGCTCCGCCAGTCGGAAGATGCTCTTTTCCAGCGTGTACGGATTGAAGGCCCGGGCGCAGTGGGCGAGGATCCACCTGACGCGTGGATAGCGTTTCGTCAGGCGTGCAAGGTCTTCGATGTTCTGCGGATCGGCGGCGCCGTCGATCCGGGCCATGTGGAGCGTGACGCAGAGCCCGTGGTGGTCCGCCACCTCGATCAGGGATTCCGGGAAGAAGTCCGTGATCCGGCAGTTGTCCGGATCTTCGGCGAAACTGCGGTAGGGTTTCAGGCCGCAGAAACGGTGCCGTTTTATCGCGTCGTCCAGAGAATCGGGCGTGATTCGAGGCGTGACGACGGTGCTGCCCCGCCTGTGCCGGGACTTCGCGATCTCCTGCGCCATGAAAAGATGGGTCTTCTCCGGATCCATGCCCGCCGCGGGGTAGGGCAGGAGCAGATATCCCGTCTCCCGGCCGGGGAAGACCTTTTTCGACCACGCGTCCAGCTCGTCGAAGCCGACCTCCTGAACGGTGACCGGAACGCCGGGGGCCAGGGAATCGCTCCACAGGTGGGTGTGGGCGTCGAAGATCCGGTGGGGAACGAAATCCTCCAGTTCGCTTGCCCAGAACTCTCTGTCGAAATCCGTCAGCGGCTGGTAATCTTTACGCATGACACTTCCTTTCTTTCAATTCCGCCGCAAGCTCCAGCGCCGCGGCAAAAAGCAGTTCTTTTGCTTTCGGTCTGACCTCTTCGAAGGGCGTTTCCGGAGGGACCGTCCCCCGGGCCAGCGCGAAGGCGGGGAAACTCTTTCCCAGAAGTTTCCCCGAAAGAAGCACGCAGGGGACGCCGTTCGAACGGCAGGTCTCCGCGACCACCGCGCAGAGTTTGCCGTTGTCGGTCTGATCGTCGGAACAGCCTTCGCCCGTGATGACGAAGTCCGCGTTCCGGATCTTTTCGACGAGTTTCGTCGCGGATATGGCCAGTTGGGCGCCCGACTCCGGGACCGCGCCGCAGAAAGCCCGCAGTCCCAGTCCCAGTCCGCCCGCGGCGCCGTCGCCCGGCAGATCCGATGAAACAAGCCCCTGTGAAATGAGCACGCGCCGCAGGTTGGCAAGGCCCTCTTCCAAAAGGGGCATCGTCTCGGGCGTCGCGCCTTTCTGAGGCGCGAAGACCGCCACGGCGCCGTTTTCCCCCAGCAGAGGATTTGTGACGTCCGAGGCCGTCCGGAACCGGCAGTTTTTTATCTGCGGTGCGGCGCAGGAAGCGTCGATCCGCCCGATGCGCCGCAAACTTCCGCCGTCGAGCCCTGACATGAGGTTGTCGGAACGGTCGTAAAAACGGTACCCCAGCGCCTCGGCCATGCCGCAGCCGCCGTCCACCGTGGCGCTGCCGCCGATGCCGATGATGATCTCCTCAACGCCCCTGCCGAGGGCGGCGCGGATCATCTCCCCCGTGCCGAAGGTGGAGGTTTTCATGGGATCGCGTTCCTCCTTCTCCAGCAGGACCATGCCGGAAGCGGCCGCCATTTCAAGAAAGGCCGTACCTCCGGCCATACCCATTTCGGCCTCCGCGGGACGGCCCAGAGGATCGTGGACGCCACACGTGACGAGCTGTCCGTCCGCGGCCGCCGTCAGGGCGCGGACCGTGCCCTCTCCGCCGTCCGCCAGCGGGACGCAGAGGACCTCCGCATCGGGGATCGCAGCAAGGATCGCCGCCTTTTCGATCTCCGCCGCCCGTTCCGCCGTGAGAGACCCTTTGAATTTGTCCGGGGCGAGGACGATCTTCACGATACGGCCTCTTTGGAGAAGGCGGGCATGTCGTTCTCTTCGACCCGCCTGCGGAACCATTTTTCAGCCAGCTTCTGCCAGCCGGTGACGGGGATGCCGGGGCGGTAGACGGTGGCGTATCCGTGGCCGCCGCACTCGTAGAGGTGCATCTCGGCCTTGACGCCCGCGTCGCGCAGCGCCTTGTACCAGACGAGGGCGTTTTCCACGCGGACGCTGTCGTCCTCGGTCTGGACGATCAGCGTGGGCGGCGTGTTCGGCGTCACGTCGAACTCCGGCGAAGTTTTCATGTCCTCCGTCGCCAGATAGGCCGGGTAGATGAGCGCGGCGTAGTCGGGCACGAAGGGGAGCTTGTCGATGTCGTCCGCTTCCGGATAGGGTTCTCCCTTGCCCGCGCTGACCGCGGCGGCCAGATGCCCCCCGGCGGAGAAGCCGATGATCCCGATCTTTCCGGGATCGATGTTGAATTCGCGGGCGTGGTACCGGCAGAAACGGATCGCCCTCGCGGCGTCGGCCCGGGCCGCCGTGCGCTGATCGGGACAGCGGTACTTGAGCAGAAAGGCGGTAAATCCGATGCTGTTGAGAAAATCGCAGATGGCGAAGCCCTCCCGCTCATAGGCGAGATAAGCGTAGCCGCCGCCCGGGCAGACGATCACGGCGGGAGCCCTGCCTTTCGACTCCACCGGGCGGAAGGTCACGGCGGGCACGGAGATGTCGTGCAGACGAAGACTTCCGTCGTGGCGGCTGTTGTCGAAGAACTCCGGTTGTGCGGCCTTTTCCTTGTCGGTGAAGGGCGCTTCATTCGTCCAGAGCCGGAAAGTTCCTCCGCGCAGACCGGCCCGGAGCAGTTCCGGTTCGGTTTCCTTGAGATAACGGTCGTTTTCTCCGCGGCAGAGATAATTTTGAAGCATTTTTTGACATTCCTTTCTTTCTCAATCGACGAGTTTTCCAAACAGAGAGACCGGGTTGGACTGGATGACTTCCACTTTTCTCAACGTTCCGGGCCGGCATTTTTCATCGGGCTCGAAATGGATCATGATGTTGGTTCCCGTCCGGCCCGTCCAGCGCCGGGGGTTGCGGGGGCTCACGCCCTCGACGAGGACTTCCTCCGTCCTCCCCTTCATGGCGGCCAGTCTTTTTTCGACCCGGACGGCCAGATCGGCCAGCAGGATCTGATTGCGCTCCTCCTTGACCTCCTCCGGCACCGTGTCGGGCATCTGCGCGGACTTGGCTCCCGGCCGGGGCGAATATTTGAAAATGAAGGACTGGGAATAGTCCATTTCGTTCATCACCTCCCGGGTCAGGCGGAAATCCTCCTCCGTCTCTCCGGGAAAGCCCACGATGACGTCGGTGGAAAAGGTGAGGTCGGGGATGGCCGTCCGCAGTTCCGCCGCCTTGGCAAGATAGGAGTCTCGCGTGTACTGGCGGTTCATCGCGGCAAGGATCCTGTCCGATCCCGACTGAAGCGGCAGATGGATGTTGTGACAGACCTTCTCCGCCGTCGCCAGGGTCCGGATGAGGCGCTTGTTGAAGTAGCTTACGTAGGGGCTGGTGTAGCGGATCCTCAGCAGACCCGGCAGTTTGTCGAGTTCCTCCAGCAGCTCCGCGAAAGGCGAGCAATCGTCCGCGGGGGGCCGGATGTCGCCGCCGAGACCGTAGGCTGCGACGTTCTGCCCCAGAAGAAGGAGTTCCTTCACGCCCGAGTCGACGAGCATTTTCGCCTCCGCCAGCACGTCCTCCCGGGTGCGGCTGATCTCCCGGCCCCGGACGTAGGGCACGATGCAGTAACTGCAGAACCTGTTGCAGCCCCGGGTGATGGCGATCTCTCCGTGCCAGGTGGCCGCGTAGTGGCCGGACATGCCGGTGAGAACATCGGGCGAGGGTTCCGTTTCGGCGAAGCGCAGGTGCTTTTCTTTTGCCTTTCGCAGCTGTTCCGGCAGGGTGTGGAGCTGCCCGGTGCCGAGAACGAAATCCAAATGCGGCAGTTCCTCCAGGAGTTTGTCTCCCAGCCGCTGGGCCATGCATCCTGCGACGCCGATGACGAGACCGGGCTTGCGGGCCTTCAGCTTTTTCATGTAGCCGATCTTGCCCTTCGCCTTGCGCTCGGCGGCTTCGCGGACACTGCACGTGTTGAAGATCAGCGCGTCGGCCTCCTCCTCGGTACCGACGATCTCATGTCCCTCGGCCCGGAGAAGACCGGCCATGGCGTCGGAATCCCGCTCGTTCATCTGACAGCCGTAGGTTTTGATGTAGACCTTCATCGGACCGGCCTCACAGAAGCGTCAGGTTGTCCCGGTGGACCATTTCCGTTTCGCAGTCGCTGCCCATGGCCGCCTGAACGGCGTCGGAGTGACAGCCCCGCAGCTTGAGACAGTCCGCCGAGGCGTAGTTCACGAGTCCCCGGGCGAAGGGTTTGCCCCCGGGACCTGCGATCTCTACGGTGTCGCCGCGTTTGAATTCGCCGGAAACGTCCGTGATTCCCGCGGGGAGCAGGCTTTTGCCTCTTTCCCTGATGGCCCGTTCGGCGCCCGCGTCGACGGTGAGCCGGCCCGAGACTTTGCTGAAAAAAGTGAACCAGCGCTTGTGTCCGGAGAGGCGGCGGCCCCGGGGCAGGAACAAAGTCCCCGTGTCGTCTCCGGCGAGGATCCGTTTGATGACCCCGGGATCGCGGCCGTCGGCGATCCAGAGATAGCCGCCCGCGGAGGTGACGATGCCGGCCGCCCGGAGTTTCGACTCCATGCCGCCGATGGAGAATTTCGAGTCGTCGGTGCCGCCGGCAAGTCCGAGGATGTCATCGGTGAGTTTCGCGACTTCGGAGATCCGTTCCCCGAGGTTCCCCGCCGCGTCCCGGTCCCGCAGACCGTCCACCGTGGTGAGGAGGATCGTGAGTTCCGAGCCGGTCAGGGAGCCCAGCAGTCCGGCCAAAGTGTCGTTGTCGCCGAACTTGAGCTCGTCCACCGAGACGGAGTCGTTTTCGTTGACGATGGGCAGCACCCCGTTCTCCCACAGGGCGTTGATGCAGTTCATCACGTTGAGACAGCGCTCCCTGTTGCGCAGATCCGCCGCTGTCAGCAGCAGCTGGGCCGCCTCGAAGCCGTTTTTTCTGCACTCCGAGGTGTAGATGGCCATCAGCGCGCTCTGCCCGACCGCGGCCAGCGCCTGGATCCGCGCCAGATCCCGCGGACGGGTCTTGATTTTGAGCGTTTCCATCCCCATGCCCACCGCGCCCGATGTGACCAGCAGGACCCGGCGGCCCGATCTGCGGATCTCCGCCACGCCCGCCACCAGCCGGGCCACGGCTTCCCTGTCGATCAGGAGGCGTGTCCCCGCCTTGATGATGACCTGCCGGCTCGCGGCCAGCGCCGCACTGCGTCCTTTTTTATCCATAACAGGAGTTTCTCCATGGTTTCGCGCTTGTTCGATTTCATTAATATAGTCCGCGCTTTCCGCTTTTGCAACGTGCGGAGAAACTTTGCCGGAAACCGTCGAAAACTGCCGGATCCCGGCCGAAAGGGCAAAAAATTTCAAAAAAATCGATTTTTTTTTGATTTTCGATTTGAAAAAATCAGGAAGGTGTGGTACAATTAGGAGTGAAAAGGAGTAAAAAGGAATAGAGTTGACGATGGCGGACGAAAAAAGGCGGCGCAAGGTCATGTTCTACGGCGAGTACGACCGGGCTCTGGATCCCCAGTGCCGGATCTCTCTGCCCAGCGAGTGGCGCAGCCGGGAAGGGGAGACGGAACTGGTGATGATCCCCGCTCCGGGCCGGGCGCTGGTCCTGATGCCCGAAGAGACCCTGGCCGGGTTTTTCGAGAAGCTGCAGGACGAGTCCATCGCCAATCCGAAGATCCAGATGGCCTTCGCTTTTCTCGGTTCCCAGGCCCGGGTCTGCCGGTGCGACAAGCAGGGCCGCTTGCCGCTGGACCGCAAAAAGCTGGAGTCCGTCGGCATCTCGAGCCAGGTCAAGATGATCGGCGCCATCACGCATATCCGTCTCTGTGCGCCGGAGAACTGGCAGGTCCCCGGTGATGAGGAGACCGTCGCGGGGTATCTCGGCGATATCAGAAGTGTGGGCGGCGAGGCCGGAGGTCTTGCCGGGATCCTGAGCAGTATTCTCGGAGGACGTTGACGGGATCATGGATTTTCGGCACGAACCTGTTCTGTTGGATGCGGTGTTGGAACATCTGGTTTTCGACACCGGCCGTCCCGCGCGCCTCATAGACGGGACGCTGGGCGGCGGCGGACACAGCTTTGCTCTGCTGCAGAAGTATCCGAAGCTCGAGCTTCTGGGGATCGACCGGGACGAGGATGCGCTTGCCGCCGCCTCTGAACGGTTGAAACCCTTTGCCGGACGTTTCGAAACCGTCCACGGGAGTTACTCGCAAATGACGGAGATCGCCCGGGGACGGGGTTGGGACGCCGTGGACGGTGTCCTTCTCGACATCGGCGTTTCTTCTTTTCAGATCGATACGCCCGAGCGCGGGTTTTCGTGGCGCGGCGATGGTCCTCTGGATATGCGCATGGACCGGAAGAGCCCCGTGACCGCGGCCCGGCTTCTCAACCGGGCGACGGAGCGGGAGCTGGAGGAGATATTCCGAAAGTTCGGGGAGATCCGGCCTGCGAAAAAACTGGCCGCCGCGGTCGTTGCGCGGCGGACGGATGCCCCCTTTGCCGCAACGGGCGATCTGGTGGCGCTGTGCGACGAGGTCCTCGGCCGTGCCCGCAAGGGAGAACTGCCGAAACCCACGCTGGTGTTTCAGGCCCTGCGCATCGCGGTGAACGGCGAGCTCGACGAACTGGAGAAGGGGTTGACGGCCGCGTGCGGTCTGCTTCGCTCCGGAGGACGTCTTGCGGTGATCAGCTTCCACTCGCTGGAAGACCGGATCGTGAAGAACTTCATCCGTGAGGCGGCGCGTGACTGCATCTGCCCTCCGGACCTTCCGGTGTGCCGCTGCGGCCACAGGGCTTTCCTGCGGCCCGTTACCCGTCACGCCGTGACCGCGGACGAAGAGGAGCTGCGGAGAAACCGCCGCGCCGCATCCGCCCGGCTTCGGGCGGCCGAAAAATGCTGAACTGAACTTCAACAAAATGAAATGACATAGAGGAGCTTGGACAGAATGAACATTCAACCGGGACGCATGACACAGACGAGACGGACGAGTTCCGCACGGCGGGATCCCGACTTCGGACGGCAGTTCGCGAGGGTGATGAAGGTGGTCCTTTGCCTCGTCCTCATCTCTTCGGTCCTGGTCATCCACATCTACATGAATCAGCGGATCGCCGAGACCGAGGCGCAGATCCGCGCCGTCCGGCAGAACATCAGCCGGGTCCGGACCGAGATCACCAATCTGCGCAACCGGAAGGAGGAGTACTGCAGTCCGGAGTTCGTCCGGCGCCAGATGGGGCGGTTCGGATTGAACCTCGTTCCCGCCGAACCGGGGCAGGTCCGTCTGATGTCCGTCCTGCCGTCGTCTCAGGCCCGGCGCCTGGCCGTGCAGATGGAGCAGAGATCTCCCGTCATCGCCGCCGACAGTTTCCGGCGTCCCGTTCCGGGAAGACAGCGTTTCGGGAGCATGAGCCGTGACTAACACTTCCGATTCGATTCGGATGCGGGGGAAGCTGATCGCTGTCTGGTGGTTTCCCCTCGCGGCTTTTCTCATATTCCGTTTTTTTCACGTGCAGGTGGTCCGGCACGACTATTACCTCGGCGAGGCCAGAGTGCGCTACACCGCCAGCCGCACGACGACGGGGAAGCGGGGGGAGATCTTCGACCGGTCCGGCTATCTGCTGGTGGGCAATTCCCCCTGCGTGGAGATCTTCTGCACACCCGCCAATCTTCCCGAGAACAGCCGCCGCGGCGTCGCCGTCATCTGCGCAAAGCATTTCGGCAAGCCCGCCATGTGGTATTTCCGGCGCCTGGCGCCCACGATCCGCAAAAAAGGGTCGGACGGGGTGGAAAAAGAGGTCCCCTCGCTCTACTTCATGATCAACCGCCAGACGCCTCTGGAAACGGCGGAATCCTTCAAAAGGGAACTCGTCCGCTTTTTCCAGACGGAAAAGGAGAAGGCGGCGCAAAAGACGACCGCCCGCCACTTCCCGCGGGGATTCATCGCGTACCGCAACTCCAGCTACCGGACTTATCCCAAGGGACGGCTGGCCTCGAACATCCTGGGATACATCAACGTCGTGAACGACTCGGCCGTTCCCCAGGGGGGACTGGAGAAGGAACTGAACCGGGACATCACGCCTGAAAAGGGCCGCGAGATCTACGAGCGGACCCGCGACGGGATCCCGCTGGATTACGGCTACCGCAAATTCACGGGCGGCCGCGACGGAAAGGATGTCTATCTCACGATCAGCGAACCCGTGCAGGCCATCCTCGAGGAGGAGCTTGACGCGGCCTACGCGAAATGGCGGCCCGAAACGATCTACGCGGCCATCGCCGATCCCGCCACGGGGGAGATCCTCGCGCTGGCCCAGCGGCCGACCTTCGATCCCGGAGACCGGTCCAGTTTCGACCCCGCGGCCGTCCGGACCCGCATCGCCGAGGACTCCTACGAACCCGGCTCGGTCATCAAACCCTTCAGCATCGGCAAGGCGCTGGACTGGGGCGTCGTCACTCCCGGGACCGTCATCGACTGCGAGAAGGGTCGCTGGATCTATCTGAAGCGTCCCCTGACGGATTCCCACAATTACGACAAGCTCACCGTCGCGGGCGTCATCCAGAAATCCAGCAACATCGGAACGGCCAAAGTCGCCCTGACTCTGGGGAAGGAACGGGTGTACGAGGTGCTCAAAACCTTCGGTTTCGGGGAGAAGACGGGATTGCCGTTCCCCCTCGAGAGCCGCGGCTATCTGCCCCGCCCGAAGCGGTGGGACGGTCTCTCCATCACCCGTTTCCCCATCGGATACGGCATCCGGGTCTCCCCGCTCCAGCTCCTGCGGGCGTACTGCGCGCTGGCGTCCAACGGCGATCTGCCCGAACTCAGACTGGTCGACCGGCTCGTCGACACCGCCACCGGGAAGGAAACGAAAAATCCCCCGAAGATCATCCGCAGGACCTTCATGAATCCGGCGGCCCACCGCCAGCTGGTGGACATGATGATCACCGTTACGGAACCGGGGGGAACTGCCACCAAGGCAGCCATTCCCGGCTACCGTGTGGCGGGCAAGACGGGGACCAGCCGCAAGTACGTCCCCGGCAAGGGGTACAGCCGGGGAGCCTATTTCGCCAGCTTCGTCGGATTCGTTCCGGCATACAAGCCCCGGCTCGTGATGCTGGTCACCTTCGACAATCCCAAGGGCGCCAGTTACGGCGGCACCATCGCCGGCCCCGTGTTCAGCCGGGCCGCCTCGCGCATTCTCAAATACTGGAACGTCCCTCCCGATCACATCCCCGAGAAGAGCGGAAAGAAGAAATGAGAAGCTTTTTTCCGGGAAAACCGTTCCCTGCGTAAAATAATTTTTCCGCGCCGCCCGTTAAATAGACAGGTTCGGACTTAGTCGCGATCGAAAAAAACGTTCCAACAGGAGAAAATGAACATGTCGATGAAACTGACACTGACCGGTGCGGCCTCCGCCCTTCTCGTTCTGAGCGCCTGGGGAAGTCCCTTTTCGGAAGCCCAGGCCAAGATCAAGGAAAAATATCCCGAGGAATACGAAAAGATCCAGGCCCTCGCCGCCACCGATATGGCCGAGGCCCAGAAAAAACTGGCGGAACTCGCCCGCAAGGGCAATATCCGGCTTCCCCGCGAGAGCGGAAGGGGGCAGCGCTCCCGTTTCTCCGGGCCCCGCGGCGGTGAACGGGGCGAACGCGGCGAGCGCGGCGGCCGTGGAGGCATGGATTTCCGAGGCGGCCGTCCCGGCGGCATGGGCGGAGGCATGGGCGGAGGTATGGGCATGATGCGCCGGTTCAACCCGCTTCGCCGTTTCGTCGCCGAAAGCCAGATCAAGAGCAAGTTCGCTGCCGAGTACGCTCAGGCCGAGAAGGAACTTCTGGCCGCCGCCGACAAGATCGACGAACTGGCCAAAAAGGCGAAGGTGACTCTTCCCGTTTCGTCCGAACTTCAGATGCGCCGTCTGCGCGCCAAGGCTCCCGAAGAGTTTGCCAAGCTCGAGGAACAGTCAGAATCCGATCCCCGCACCGTCTTCGGCGGGCTCCGGGAACTGGCCGAAAAGGAGGGCGTGACCCTCAACGACAATCCCGGTCAGCCCCGCGACGGCCGCGGCTTCCGCGGCGGTGAACGCGGCGGCGAGCGCGGCGCGGACCGGCCTGCCAAGGCTCCCGGTCGGGAAAATCCGGCCCAGACGATCCGGAAACTGCGGCAGAAATATCCCGAGGAGATGAAGGAGATCATGGCGCTCCGCGAAGAGGATCCCAAAGAGTTCTCCCGCCGGCTTCAGGAACTCAACCGGCGCTATGCCGCCGAGTCCGATGCGGGCAAGACCGAAAAGAAGTGATTTGCCGGAAGGAGCAGGCGGGGGGGCATCCCGCCTGCTTCCCGTTTCCGGAGAACAGGTTTTTTTTGAAATTTTTGCGTTTGTCGCCGGATATACATTGCAAAAAAGCAATCTCTGTGGTAAGTTATGCCGGGGACAGAAGTGAAGTGATTTACGGGACGGAAGGTTCGAATGTCTTTATGGGGAAGTGATCAGTTTGCGGTGGTGATGTTTTCCGCCGCATGTATCCGCGGCGCCGTTTTCACCCGGGGCAAGAGCGGACAGGCCCTGACCGCCTTTGCGGAGGAACCCGTCGACCCCGCCGATCCGCCCGGCAGCTGGAAAAAGGTCCTGAACCGGATCAACTGCGGCAAGTCTGTCCCCATGTACATCTGCGGCAGTTTCAAGGGAGGGATCTTCTTCCAGACGTATTCTGCGGATCTCTCCCCGGACGAACAGCGCGGCGCGCTGGAGCTGGAACTGCCCCGGCACCTCATTTCCGTTCCCGACGATCACAAGCTCCAGTTCGTTCCGGCCGGAGAGACCGACGGCAAGGTGCTCGTCAACGCTTATGCTTTTCCCGCCGCGGCCATCGGTTCCGTGGCCGAGCTCCTCTCCGGCTGCGGGCGGAAGACCGACGGCTTCGTCTATCCCCTGATGGCTCTTCAGGAGGGGGATCCCCCCTTCTTCAACGAGGAGATCGAGCCGGGATTCTGTTTCTTTTCCGGGCAATGGCATCCCTTTTCGGCCTCTTCCGACCGTTCCTCCGTCATCGGCCGGTGGCGGGAGATTTTTTCAGGTCTCTTCTCGCTCCCCGGAGATTTCGATACGGAGTCTTTCCTGCCTGTCCTTCTGACGGCCCGTCTGATCTCTTCCCGGGACTATCCCGCCTTGCGCGCCGGTCTGCGGGTCCTGCCGGACGCTCTCCGGCCCCGGCGCATCCGCCGGCAGCTCCAGTTGACGGTTGTCCTCTGCGCCGCCCTGATCGTCATGCTCGCCTGGAGCGCTTCCGGATCGTGGCTCGCCAACCGCAGGGAGTACACCTCTCTGCGGAGCCAGATCAAGGAGATGACCTCCGAGACGGCGCGGATCCAGGGCGTTCTCCGCCGACAGAGCCGGACTCAGAAGGACCGGAGCAAGATCGTCGGCGTTCGGACGGGCGAATACAATGTTCTGGAGTTCCTCGCCGGTTTCTCTTCTCTTCTGCCCGAGAACGTCTCCGTGAGCAATTTGCGGATCAGTGAGAGCGGCGTCGACATCATGCTGGCCAGCGAAACGGAAAATCTCGACCTGGCCCGCACCCTCAAGCCCATGACCGACTGGAAGATCAGTCAGCTCCAGCAGCGGCAGAACCGCAGCGGGAACGGCAACACCGTCACGCTCAAACTCGTTCCGGCTTCCTCCGGAGAGGCGGCGAAGAAAGGACGGCGCAGATGAAAAACAAGCTCACGGCCTTTCTCAAGACGCCCAAGGGCAAACTCGCTGCGGCGGTCGGTGCGCTGGTCCTGGTCTGGATCGTCATGCTGATCTCCTACGCCGACGGACTTGACGCGCTGTTTCCCGACGCGGGACGCATCGCCGAGGCCCGCCGGGAGCTCCTGCGCCGGAAAAAGGCTTACGAGGCGGCTCTGGAGGACAGGAAAAAGGCGGAAAAACTCCTCGAGGATTACAACCGCGTCATCGCCCAGTCGTGGCGGGAAGAGACCCACGGCATGGTGGATACGGAGTTCCGCCGCCGCGTTTCCGAAGCCGCCCGGAGCGTCGAATTGACCCTCGACAGTCTCGGCGCCGTGAAGACCAGCCGGATCAATGCCGATTTTTACTCCGCCGAACTGGACGTCTCCGTGCGGACCGGTTACGCCGAGCTGATCAAATTCATCCGGGAAGTGGAAAAGATCGAACCCAAAGTTTCGTGGCGGCGCATCGACATCCGGCCCGACCGCCGGCCGCCTTTTGCGGGCGGTCCCAACAATCAGGGCGGAAGCATCGCCGCCCGGGTCCTCGGCGGAGACTCGGCGTCGAAGGTCTCCACACGCGTGGGATTCAACGGCACACTGCGCCTCATCGGCTTCGACGGCAAAGCGGCTCCCGCGCCGGTACGGAAAGACGCGAAGGGGGAAAGAAAATGAAAAACCTTTTCATCCTGATCAACTGCATTCTCGGCGCCGCGGTCTGCGGGCTCTTTGTTTCCAACGTGGCCCACGCGACGAAGGCCAAGCCTGTCTACGAGGTCAAAAAGCGTCAGCCCCGGAAGGCTCCGGCGCAGGAGCCCGAGACCCGGAACAAACTGGAGATCCCTGAGGAAAACCGTGAAAAGACCATCGTCGATGCGGATATCTTCAATCCCGACAGGGCGCCCAATGTCTCCATGTGGGGGAGGGGGCGTACGCAGATGACTCTTGTCGGCACTTTCAAGGCGGGCAAGATGGAGGGGGCGATCATCCTTCAGCAGAACACCCAGCGCTGGCGCTCGCCCATGGGACCCATGGGCGCCATGATGCCTCCCGGAGCCATGTCGGCCATGATGGGCGGCATGATGGGCGGCAATTCCCCCGGCGGACCGGCCGGTCCGGGCGGCGGGAACGCCGGCAGCGGCGGGAACGCCGGGAACGGCCGCGGGAACGCCGGGAACGGCCGCGGGAACGGCCGCGGCCTCGGAAGCACGCGGCAGCGCTGGTCCATGATGAACCCCGGTTTCTTCCAGCAGCAGGGCGGTGGGAACCCGAACCAGATCTCCAACATGCCCGTCAAGCAGTATGTTCGCGTCGGCGAGACGCTGGCCAACGGCTATACGCTGGTCGAGGTGACCCGGACCAGGGCCGTTTTGAGCAAGGGAGGGGACAAGATGGAGCTTGAGCTTCAGGATCCCTCCAAGAACCAGACCCAGCGCCGTACCGCGGCCCGGCCCGGCAACGCCAGCCAGCAGCTCCAGCAGGCCCAGCTTCAGACCCAGCAGCAGATGCTGCGCATGATGTTCATGATGCAGGGCCGCATGATGAATGGCGGCGGCGGTAACGCAGGCGGCGGTCGCGGCGGCAGCGGCGGCGGTCGCGGCGGCAGAAGATGAAGAAATCGATTTCAGCGAGAAAAAAACATAGTGATGGTGAACAAATGACAGAAAAAACGCTTCCCCGGGATTTCCGGACGCCCCCGCTGTTCCGGCACTGCGTCCGGACCATTCTCCTCGCCGTGCTGATCTCTTCTTTCGGCTGCAGTCTCTTCGAAGACCCCCCGGAAGAGCCCAAGGTGAAGAAGGAAGAGAAAAAGAAGGAGGAGAAAAAGGAGGACCGGTTCGCGTTCCTGCGCCGGGACGAGCGGAAAAAGCTCAAAGAGGTCTACGAATCCATCGAGATGGAGCAGATCAGCGCAAAACACCAGTCTTCCATGCCCATCCCCGATGCGAAACTCAAAACGCTGGAGCAGGGAAAAGTCGTTTCTCCCGACGGACAGGTTTCCGGCGGAGACGGCAAGGGCGGCAAGGGCGGCAAGGGCGGCAAAGCGCCCGCACAGAAGAAGTTTTATGACGATTTCATTTTGCTCAACGGAGACGAGGAGATCGCCGTTTCCCTCATTTTCAACAGCGCTCCGCTGCTGGACGTGCTCTCCGCCTTCGCCGATGTGCTCGGTTTCAACTTCGTCGCCGACAGCGACATGAAGAGCACCATCACGCTCAATCTCAACAGCAAGATGACCCGGCGGGAACTCTGGGCCACTTTCGAGCACATGATCTCCCTTGCCGGCGGCGCCGTCAAGGTGGAGGACTCCCTCCTGCGGATCATGCTCCGCAACAAGGTCAGGATGCAGCCCGAATCCCGGCCGGGCATGGACGGCAAGTCCGACATCCTCTTCTTCCCCCTCACCACCGCCACGGCGCGTGAGGCGATGAACCAGATCCGTCCGTTCCTTTCCGTCGGCGGCATCTGTTCGGAGCTGACCAAGCCCAACGCCGTCATGGTGAGCGACGCCCCCGAAAACATGGAGAAGATCCACCAGTTGCTCATTTGCATCGACCGCAACAACAAGGCGAACTGGCCCCGGGCCGTCGTCAGCTGCCAGAACGTTTTGCCCAGCAAGCTCATTTCCGAACTGCAGGAGGTGCTTCCCGTCCTCGGTCTCAACGTCGTCAAAAACACCGACCGCGCCGAACAGCCCGGCTCCGTCCAGCTGGTGGGGCTTGACCGGCTTCAGGTGGTCGTGGCCTCCGCCGCGACCAAGGAGGCCGTGAACACCATCCGGGAGTGGATCGGACTGCTGGACTCCCGGGACGCCACCGATCAGGAGCGGGTCTTCGTCTACAAGGTGCGCCACAACAAGGCAGCCCATCTGGCTCAGGCGCTGGCGACGATCTACGAGACCCAGGGTGCCGGACTCTCCATCGACACCACCACGGGCAGAGCGAAGACGGAAAACATCGTTTC
>Ga0310696_10001884_pt1 | contig 29107 bp, 43 predicted proteins | sample AusTroGonzalo_MG_4_FD_203885 | JGI IMG/M metagenome (GOLD analysis project Ga0310696, IMG submission 203885) | Bovine rumen microbial communities from tropical cattle in Woodstock, Queensland, Australia - Gonzalo_02 (v2) (version 2) | ecosystem: Host-associated > Mammals > Digestive system >... | reverse complement strand
CTGCTCCTGCGCTTCCAGCAATGACCCTTGCCAGCAGCTGCTATGCCGGCATGCTCAATAGCTGCACGTCCCTGTCGGCCGCCCCGGCGCTGCCGGCGACGACGCTTGCCAGCAGCTGCTACAGCTGGATGTTCTATAACTGCACGTCGCTCAGCTCGGTAGAAGTTTCGTTCACGGCGTGGAATCCGACGAACGCGACAGCGAACTGGCTTAAAAACGTTGCCGCGGCCGGCGTGTTCACCTGCCCGGCGGCGCTGCCAGACACCCGCGGCGCGGACTACATACCAGAAGGCTGGACGAAGGCGGACCTGTAATCATTCCCGAGGAGACAGACACATGAAGACGTTCCTGATGGCAGGCTCGATAGTCGACACGGACGCGGACAGGGAGACGTTCGAGGACGTCACGCCCGTATAGGTCAACGCGTTCCTGAAGACGCTCGAGCCAGGCGAGCCCGTCGAGCTCGACATAACATCCTACGGCGGCAGCGTCACGGCGGGGCTCGCGATATGCAACCTCCTGAAGAAGGCGTCCGCCGAGGGGCACAGGACCAGGGCGCGCGTCGTCGGCATAGCCGCGTCGATGGCGTCCGCGATAGCCTGCGCGTGCGACGAGCTCGCCGTCGACAGCAACGCCTTCCTGATGGTGCACAACCCCTGGACGATGGCGCTCGGCAACGCGGGCGAGCTCCGCAAGGAGGCCGAGACGCTCGACCAGTACCGGGACGCGCTCCTGGCAATCTACCGCACGAAGTTCGAGACGTCGGACGAAGTCATCAAGAAGATGCTCGACGACGAGACCTGGATTATCGGGGAGGCGGCGCCGATGTTCATGCTGAAGGCCGAGGTCATACCGACGGCTGAGCCGCTGAGGGCCGCCGCGTTCGCGAAGTCCATGCCGAAGTTCATGCACACGCCGAAGTCGCTGCGGGAGCTCGTCGCGGCCGAGGCCGATTTAACAACCGGAGCAGTTATAGATATGAAAGACGAAGAGACAAAGCAAGCCGACGAGGCCGTCCAGGCCGAGGAGACCGTCCAGGCCGAGGAGACCGTTTAGGTCCAGGAGCCCGCGCAGGCGGAGGAGGCAGTCGTCGAAGTCCAGGCCGAAGAGGCGCCGGCGGAGACCGTCGCTGAAGGGCCTGAGGAGGAGCCGGCCGAGGAGGCCGTGCCCAGGGCCGAGGTCGAGAAGCGCGTGTCCGGCATGCAGTCCGCCATGGCGAAGCAGATGGACGCGATGAAGAAGGACTACGAGGCCAAGATACAGGATTTCCAGGTTCAGATAAGGGCCAAAGACGAGGAACTGACGAAGGCTCGCGCCGAAGTCACCAGCCTCTCTCAGCGGCTCGAGGATTCCGAGAAGGAATTGTCGGCGACGGCATCAGCCTTGGCGGAGAAGGAAAACGCGCTCGCGGTTCTGAACGCGAACGTAAACACGCCCGGAGAGACGACCGCTGACTGGAAGTCCCTGAAGGGCGAGGCGTTCTTCGCGTGGGTGAAGGCCCATCCGGAGTGCCTGAAGAAACAAACCAACTAACAGAAAGAAGCTAACCCATGGCATTCTCCGACCTGGCCCTCAAGGCCGCTTCCGAGTCCGCGGTCATCGCGGCTCACAAGAACCTCGCCAAGCTCTCGCTCTTCGCGAAGAACTTCAGCGAGCTCCAGGGCGTCCCCGGCAAGTCCATCGCGGTTCCGGTCTACAACCTCTCCGCGGCGGCCGCCTTCGACGCGTCCACCAACAACTACGCCACCGGCGCCAACGAAATCGGCGGCGAGCTCATCACCCTCGACCAGCACCTGGTCAAGTCCGTCGCCATCACGGACGTCGAAGAGGCCGAGACCGGCATCCGCTGGGCGGCCGACACGTCGTACGCCCTGGCCGACATGCTGACCCGCGGCGTCAACGACTACGTGTTCGGGCTCATCAACGAGACGAACGTCCCGCTCAGCGCGGACACGCCTACGTCGAAGGCCACCGTCGCCGGCCTCTACGCTGTCGCCGAGGACAACGACATCCCGGTCGACCGCTGCGTCGTGGCCCTCAAGCCGACGCAGTTCTCCGGCGTCCTCTCGGCGCTCGACTACAACGTGTTCGGCTCGACCGACGCGGTCCAGCTCGGCGTCATCCCCGGCCTCTACGGCTTCAAGGGATTCGTCTGCGCCCCGAACCTCCCGGAGGGCGTGAACGGCGCCATCATCTGCGACAACGCCGTCGGCGTCGCCTCCCGCTACCTGTTCCCGGGCACGGAGGGCGCGTACCCCGAGGCGTGGGCCGCGACCGACGAGAGCGGGTTCACCATCGGCTACCGCCGGTTCATGGACCTCGCGACCGGCAGCAACAAGTTCGCCGCTGACGTGCTCTTCGGCGCGAAGCTGCTCCAGCCGAGCAAGATAATCAGGCTCGTCTGAGCCTGAGGCGCGTCAAAAACGCACACGGCGGGGAGGCTCCGGACCTCTCCGCCTTTTCTTTCCGATTTAACAAACGGCGCATAGACGATGAGCAACAACCCCTGGACATGCGACGACGCGGCCTACGGCGTGATGTTTTCCGACGAGGCCGAGTTCTCGCTCATTAAGGACGGGTCCCGCGGGACCGTCAGGTGCTGCGTGTTCCCGAGGGAGGAGACCGACCCGTTCGCCGACTCGGACAACGAGTCCCTGGTGGCGGCAGCGTCCGTCCTCGTGCGCAAGGGCGACTGGCACTTCGCCGCGCCCAGGCCGTCCGTCGGCGACGAAATCAGGCTTCCCTGCGGCGACGTGTACAAGGTCCAGTCCGTACAGCAGGAGCAGAACTGGTGGACCCTCAAGGGGAGGAGCGTGTCATGATGATTGAACGGCAGCTCGAAGCGGCCTTCGCCGAGAGGCTGAGGTCCATGCCGGAGATGGCGGACGCGTACGTGGTGTCGTCCCGCGAGCCGGCCCCGAGGGGAGAGACCAAGTCCGAAGGCGACGCCCGCGCGTCCGTGGTCGCCGTCGCGTGCGGCTTCAGGCAGAACGACGCCTTCTCGCTCTCGCCCGTCACGATGCAGATGTCCGTCTCCGTCGTCACGCGCGCCGAGATGGACCCGACGTCCGGGAAGCACGACGCCGCGGTCGAGGCCGTGGCGGACCTGCTCTCGCGCTGGCACAAGTACGGCGAGGAGATGTCCGAGGCGCTGACGACCGACAAGTTCCTCGCGGGCGAGCTCCGCATGGAGGGCGGCACGCCGAGGGTCTACGACTCCGCGGCGGGCGCCTGGTCCGAGACGCTGACCTTCGCCGTGCGCGGCTCCGAGAAGTTCCCGTCGCCGGCTCCATTCTTCCCGGACAACGAGGGAATCAAGATGTCGGACGGAGTTGTCTTGCCCGTAGGCGCGCAATTCTACTCTACGAGGTCTCAAGACATAACGATGACATTGCAGACCCTCGGGTATCGCGTCAACGACGTCTCCGAGATATACGTGTTCAGTCCGCTCTTGAATGTCGTTCCGTACAAGGACTACATGAAGGCCGTGTACGTCGACTCCGCCTGCACGCAGATTGGGGGAGACGCGTGGTCGGCTCCGTTCTCCGGCGGGAACTTGGAGAAAGTCGTGTTCAGGGGCAGGACGCTGGAGGAAGTGCAGGCGATGGACTACTACCCGTGGGGGCTTTCCGACACGAGCAGGATTCAGGTGATTAGCTGATTTAACAACCGGTCCGAATATAGAACGGCATCAAAGGGAAACAGACATGGCACTACTTGCTAAAACCGACTACTACGGCCTCAGCGCTTCCGGCTGGACCGTCTCCGACACATCCGAGAACCGCTCGGTCGGCTACAACGCCGAGGCGCAGGGCCCCGACGGGTTCGTCTGCGCGGTCGACGCCGGAGGCGAGCTCGTCGCGCCCCAGGTCAACTACGTCGCCACGCAGTCCGCCTCGCTCGGCTCGGTGGTCCTCGGCTCCGTCAAGACCATCCTCGGCAAGAAGGTCGCGCTCGGCGGAATCACGGTCAACACCTCCGCCGGCTCCGCCCCCACGGCGACGGCGACCGGCTCGCAGATTGAGGACAACGGGACGGCCCACTGCACGTGCACGCTTACGGGCATCAGCGTCAGCCCCCTCTACCACGCGCAGGACTTCGGCCTGTTCACGGTCTCCAACGGGCAGCTCACGCAGAGCACGCTGACGATAAACGGCGACATCGCGACCACGACCGTGGACGGCGTCATCAAGTCGTCCGACCTCGTCGGCGGCTCGGTCGAGGTCACCGGCACCATCGTCGGAGTCTCGGACGCCGGCGCGATTTCCACGCCGACCGTGGCGCTCCAGGCCCCGTCCGGGAACGTCCTCTCCGGCGTCATGACGCAGCCGGTCAGCCAGACGAACCCGAACGGCGACTTCCCGACGTACTCGTTCACGGCGCGCTGGCCGCTCAAGGCCGACGCGGGCTCGTAATAGACGCGCCGATGCCGTCGACGAAGGCCAGGCGGTGCACCGCCTGGCCTCGCCGTCTCGTGGCCTTGATTTAACAAACGGCCTTTTTGTGATGGACATCACGTTCGACCTTCAGACCCCAGACGGAAAGAACGCCGAGGCGCTCGCGAAAATCATAGAGGCGAGGCGGAAGGAATTCGGCGAGACGGCGCGCCAGTCGTGCGTCGCCGTGGCGATTAACGTCCTCCGCTCGCTCAGGGCCCAGACGAAGGTCGCGAAGGAGGGCCAGATGGACATATCCGTCGCGCTGGCCGACGACAGGTATTTTCCGTCCTTCAGGCGCGAGGCCGGGTCCAGGGGGAAGAACGTGTCGGCCCGCGTCCTGAGGGCGGGGAAGAACGGGCCGGTAGTCGCGCCGGGGAAGGTCGTGTGGAGGCTCGGCAAGTACTCGAAGGGCCAGGTCGCGCACTCGTTCGAGGTCGAGGACAAGGTGGCGGACGGCAAGACGATAAAGTACATAGTCGTCGCGACGAGCCAGAAGGACGCCACGAGGTACGCCAGGGACTTCCACAGGCGCCGCGTGAAGAAATACAAGTCCCTCGCGAAGCACGCGCTCGGGGTCGCCATGAAGGCCATATACGACAAGGACGGCGCGAACGACAACGTGGGCCAGGCCGTCAGGGACGTCGCGCGGCAGAACGTCGCGGCCGGCGTGGCCGAGTCCGGCTTCAACAGCGGCGAAGTCCAGGTGCGCGTGCACGACAAGCTCGACTACGCTGCGCTCGCGCTGAAGAACGGGGCGGCCTCCGTGAACGCCTCGGTGCAGAACGCGGTGAACAAGATTTTCGGAATGATACAGCAGCGCGTGAAGCAGAACGGCGGGCAGATTGACAAGTCCCTCAAGATGGCGGTCGACGAGCTGGCCGGGAAGGGGGCGGCATGACCTCCAGACTCGCAGAGCAGCAGGTCCAGCAGTGGTGGCGCGAAGGCCTGAAGCCGACCGTCGCCGACATCGTGCTGATGAACGACCTCGGCCTCAAGGTCGAGCGCGGGTCCGACATGTTCGCGTTCTCCGCCTGCCCCCGCGTCGCGTTCCTCGGCGACACCATCATAAGGGAGCCGACGGTCGCGAAGCGCGTCTGGATTGACGAGGCCGCGCAGCTCTTCTCGGACACGACGGAGACGAAGATATACGTCATGGCCTACGCGCTCGGGACGCCCGACGGCGAGCTGCCGTCCCTGTCCGACAAGAAGCGGATTGCGGAGGGCGTCGTGAAGTTCCGGGACGAGGTGCTGCTGAAGTACACGGACACGCAGATTGTCGCCGCCATCGACTACGCTCTGAACGGGAACAAGCCGGACCTGGAACTGCCGCCCGGCGCCGACGAGGCCGAGAAGGCGGAGGCCGAGAGCCTGGCGGAGGTGTACGACGTGCCGACGGAAGACCACTCAATCGCGAAGCAGATTCTGCTCCAGGCGCTCGCGGCGAAGATTCCGGCCGAGGCGGCGGAGTACGCGCTGCTCGAAGACCTGGAGCGGATGGTGATGGTCGCCGCCATGCACGACGGCGCGGACATACTGAAGAACGAGCACACGAAGGCGGCCGGGCGCTTCTACATGGCCGCCGGGAGAATACACGAAAGGCTGGCCGGAGAGGCTGAGAAATGAAACAGGACCTGACCCTCAACATAGGCACGAAGTACGACGGCGACGGCTTCAAGAAGCTGGAAGGCGCGATGAAGACCACCGGCGCCCAGGCGAAGGGCGCCGCGAAGGCCATCGGCGGAATCCAGACGGCGCTCGGCGGCGTAGGCGGCGAGGCGGGCAAGGTGGCCAACCAGGTCGGCGGCGTCGTCCAGGCGTTCACGCAGATGGGAATCGCCGGCGGAATCATAGCCGCGGGCACTCTCGCCATCGAAGGCCTTTTCAAGGCGCTGAACAAGACCAACGACGCGCTCGCCGAACTGGCCAAGGGCTTCGGGGACAAGCTGAAGAACGCGGTCGCGAAGGTCAACGGCGAGATTGCGAAGACCAACAAGTTCTTCTCCGGCCTCATCGGCGGCAAGAAGACGGCGGCCGAGCGCGAGAACATCAACGACGACTTCGGCATTGCGAAGATGGAGGAGCAGAAGAAGCAGGCTCTCGCCGGGAAGGAAGGCGTCGAGGCCGCGAAAATCGAGCTCGAGTGGACCAAGAAAATCGAGGACGCGAAGGAAGCGCAGAGCAAGAAGCACCTGAAGGACGTGAAGGACGAGATTGCGCTGACCGAGGCGAACCTGAAGAAGCAGCAGGAGGCCCAGAAGGCGGCGGAGTCGAAGTTCAAGGCGAGGAACGAGCTTTCGCTCAGCGCGTGGAACAACGACAAGCTGGACGCCGTGACGAAGAACAGGTGGTCCGACGACGCCCGCGTGGCGAAGGCCGAGTGGAAGGCGTTCGACAAGCCCATCGAGGAGCTGAAGAAGAAGCTGGAGGAGCTCAGGACCAGGGAGCTGAAGGCGACCAGGGACGCGGAGCTCGCCCCGGAGAAGAGGAAGTCCGCGGTAATGCAGGCCGAGGCGAAGGTCGCCGCCGAGACGAAGAAAGAGGCCGAGGCGAAGGCCAAGCAGGCGGAGGCGGAGAAGAAGAAGGCCGAGGAGGCGCAGAAAAAGGCCGCCGAGGAGGCGAAGAAGAAGGCGACCGACGAGAAGAAGAAGGACCTGGAGCGGCAGCGCGACAAGATACAGGAGCAGGACAAGCAGACCGCCGTGCAGCGCCTGGAGGCCCACAAGAAAGAGGCACAGGCCGCCAAGGAGCTCGCGGAGGCCGAGAAGAAGGCCGCGGGCGTCATCGAGCAGTGGAAGGGAAACAGGGCGCAGACCCTGAACGAATGGGGGCGCCAGAGGGACCAGGCGCAGAGGGCGGCGGAAAAGGAGCAGGCGCGGCAGGCCAAGAACCTGGCGGGCGCGAACGCCGCCGCCGGCCAGCTCGCGGGGCGCGTCTTCGGAAGGGACGGAAAGCTCAGGAAGAGCGCCAACGGGTTCGACGTCGGGAGGTTCGCGGACGCGGCCGACTACCTCGGCTTCAAGGGCGTGTCGGAACAGCAGATTGACGCGATGCGCGGCGAGCGCGAGAGGCTGCGCGAGAGGATTAGCAGGGGGCGGGCGAGCGGCAGGGACGTGGACACGTTCAAGCGGCTCGACAAGGCCCTGGGGAACCTCGACGCCGTAAAGGACGCCGAGCAGAAGCGGAAGGCGGCGGAGGCCGCCGAGAAGAAGCGCGCCGAGAACGAGGACAAGCGGACCCAGTCCCTTGCGCAGATTCAGGACGCGCTGAAGAAACTGACAGAGAAAGCGGGGATTTGACATGGGACTCCTGACTACATACGGCGCCGGCAACAGAGTGGTCTACAACGACAAGGTCGTGACCTACTCTAAGCAGCGGATATACGGCACTTGGACATATAGGCCGGCGTTGAACATCGAGCAGACCTACTACTGGGTGTGGGAGTATCACCGCTATTGCTCTAAGTCATATATGTACGTAGGCATGGACTTGGCAACGGCTTAGTCTTGCGCACAGGCGATGATAACGAAATACACGCGAAGCACGAAGGTATCTGACTGGCAGGCCGAAGGGCAGAACGCCGGCACATTCCAAGACGTCGACGGCGGAACAATATGCATGGCAGACATCTGCATCTAGCAAGAAGTAGGGCACATGTACAGCGTAGTCGTCAACGTCAGAGAAGACGACGTAAGGCTGCGTACATTCTCGACGACACCTTCAAATCTGTTCTCGACTGAGAACCAAAGAGACTACGACACCAACTGATTGAGTGAGGTGACACAATGGCACGGCCACAGATATTGCAAGAACTGAGACACGGAAAGCTGCTCACGAAAGACAACTTCCCGCAGTTCGTCGATACCTTCAACTACGCGGTGAAGCGGATTGAGAACATCAAAGGTGATGCCGACGTAAGGCCAAATGGCGGCTGGGTGACTGTTGACAACACAGACCCCGAGCATCCAGTCATAAGACTTCGCAACACACCATCAGTTGGAGGCGCAGCGGCGCAAGAATACAAAGAGCCTTGGACATTGGACTTTGAGGAAGACACAATCTACAGCCCAACATTCCAGATTGGCACATATAGAGACGAAGCTGACATATCCGACATCTCCATCTCCGCATGGCCTATGTCATAGTCAACTAAGCACCTCTACTGTGTGATGGACATTGCGAACCTCTCCGCCTACGCATCTGAGTCACCTCGCAATGACTGGAACCATGTATCTCTTGAAGTCGCAACGTTGTCAGCACTCTCAGTTGACACTGGCGAAGTTGACCCTGAGACTGGAGAGCCAGTGATAGACTACTAGAACTGGATGCTCTACAAAGACAGATATCCGATTGCCCCTGTGTGGGAGTCTTTTTACAACTGAGCCATAATTGATGGACACACTTTATAAAGATTGGCTGTCTTGCATGTCTGATGGTGTAAGACCTGTATTGAGCGCGGACACGACGAGATGCTTCTACCACTCACTTGGCAACACATACTATGCAGCTTTTGCACCTATGTTAGTTGAGTTGAGAGGTGCAGATGTCAGCAGTAATGGGCATGAATACTACCAGCCATTTGAAGACCACATCTATCTCTACAGACCTCACCTTGACTATGACACAGACTTGACTTGGTGGAGAGCCGACTACGGCTGGCTTAAGCTGAACCAAGTAATGGACTACGCTAGCTACTGCCTGAGCAGCGGTGCAACTGACACAACACAGCAGATACTGCTTGACGACATTTAGATTTGGAAAGGTGGTGGACTGCCAAATGACTACTATACACTTCCTGACAGCGACTGCCCGATGAACCAGCAGTGGCTGCCACAGGCAATGAGGTTTGGCACTAAGTACAACTATCTGTCTTCGCTTGAAGGAACAGACATGCAGCCTTGGTGGAGCACATCACGCAACATAGTGTATTTTGGCGACCCATCTTTTGACGGACTTAGATACACGGTCTACAGTGGTCCATATCTGCCAAGCAAGATTAACCACAAGTGGTATTGTGCATCGTGGAGGGCTTTGTGCAAGCTCCTGAACACGCCTACTGTTGCAATTGGCGGCTCTCAGAAAGGATGGTTCTGGGTAAATCCTCTGTATGGTGGAAACAACAGGCATGCGCCGTTCCAGATAAGTGCTTTTGCAAATTCTCAGTTGGCAAACTGGCAGAAGCTTGAAGATGTGCTTGAGCCATTCGACTAGCAGATTTGCGGCGGCACTATACGGCAAGACACAATGCCTTACTCGACTTGTGGGCTGATTATCGGTGATGCGATATACAGCTCCGACAATGCAGCATGGACAAGGGGCAACACATACTTCAACGCTCCACTTCTTGAACCTCTCGACCAAATGAGGGCTTTCTTTGGAGCGAACAGGACATTTGCACAAGAGCATGTCTCAATACAGAACATGGAGTACAAGCTACCATACTCATTCTTGAACAAATACCAGTTTGGAGAGTGGACAGACATATTGAGCACTGGCACAGATGTCCAGCACTGGGGTGGCTCTAATCCAACTGGTGTGTGGCCAGAATACTCATTTGTCGCTAAGCCATACAGGACAGCTCAGAACGGCTTGACAGAAGTATGCTTGCAAGACTCGCTCAAAGGCAATATCTGCACTCCACCATTGAGGCTTGTAGCAGAGAACATGTTTGCCCATCAATGGCTCTGGCATTCGTTCCTTGATGGCTACAGAGCAGACAGATGGACAAAAGGCATATAGAACACGATTGCTTGGACGCCATTCAAGTTCACAAGATACCACTACTTCAGAGACTACTCTTTCAACGTCTATGGCGAAGCACATCTCTCTACTGATGGAGCTGGCGAATGGGCGATGGTGATTGACCAAGACTGGGACACAACAAGCAGAAGCAACTACCAATGGAGACCGCTTGAAGAGTTCGCGGTCTATGAACCAGTGCTTGCGCACCTTGAACCAAACACAGTGAAATACTATGCTAACAACACATATGGGGAAAATGTAATCCACGGCGACCCATATCCAAAAGGCTCGTCACAGATTTGCTGCGTGTTCGAGATTCCGTTGCCTTTGTCGGTTGATGGGTCAACCGCTGTATTTGACGCGACGTATCTTTCTTCAAGTGGCTACACAAGAGCAGAGTGGAACGAGATTGTGCGGATAGCGAAGTCTATGTTCCCTGAGTCAGCACAGTCGAAGCAAGCAAAGGAGCTTGAAGAACTACAACAGGAATTTGACTGGCAATATGACTCGCTGTCAACAAGACTGTCTGTTCTCAGCGATGAACTGTCGGTTGTTGAAAAGCACGAAGCATCATTGAGTGTAGACTGCTGGTCTGAGTGCTGGTCGACTGCAGTGAACAATGTCTATCCTAACGACGAACACGACATTGGTGGCTGGCCTTGGAATTACTACAACGAAGGCATCTCTGCAACCTCGGCTTGGACAGGACAAAACCCACTGCCATTCGAGAACTTCATGTCTTGCTGGGCTGGAACTCAATGGGACTTGCACGGCTATATGTGGCAAAGCTATCTTGTCGATGTTGGAAGTTTCGAGGACGCGCCAAACGACAGCAGCTTGTACTACTACGACTGGACAAGGGATGCTTACAGCATCTATGATGACTTAGCTGACGACATTGCACAGAGCAAGATAGTCAAAGATGGTCAGCCAAGTGCTTACTATAGTGCTGAGAGAATACAAGACATCCGAGATACACTTTCTGGCATGGTTGACGACATGGTGCAGAATGGATATTCCGCGCTATAGGCAAGTGGTTCTTTGCTTCAAGCTCTTCAGAACCAATTTCCACCTTTGACTTGCACAATCACGACAGACCCACAGACGAGTGCTGAGATTTCCACTTATGCCCAAGACGAGAATGCATGGAAGCGTGTAGTGATGGCAATGAACAACAACCTTGCCGACTGCACACAGCATTGGTATTGGGATACACGCTCCAACTTGATGATGGCGCAACCATACTGGGACTTCGACTTGGACGATGCGGTGAAGTGGCAATACATACACCAATTGAGTTCTGCACTCGACCCAGCAATGAGACAAGCATGGGCAGACGAATATGAAGAGTGCCTTTCAGCTGAGACAAGATATTATATCGAAGAGCGGAATAGAATATCATCGGAAATCAACAATACTTTGGACGAAATCTCCGCTCTCTCAGCTTGGTATGATGAAGAGTATGAGCGCATAATGCAGATTGACGACGACCCGCTTCCAACACCAAGAGACTTAAAGAAGTTCTTGCATTATGACATAGCTGGACACGCGACAGAACTAAGCACAGAATGGTCTACAAGCATGACTATGTTCGCCATCTGCCCAGACACACCACAATAGCCATTAAGCAGCTATCCGTATGGCTATGACAAGTGGTATGAGGAAGAATACTACTGCGACTATCCTAAGACAAGATGGCCATTTTTTGACACCGACAGCTGGTACATGGCGGCGATGAAGAGGACAGCACTTGAGAATGTGACTGTCGAAGGCGAATCTCATTTATCGTCAATAGTGCGTGGAAAAGTGTTCGCTGCTAAGGACAACTGGCAGCAGTGGACTGGATTCGACAACTGGAGATGGCAACTTGGAATGGAATTGAGATACGAAGCTGGAGGATATTTCGGCAACAGCTCTTCTGAACCACAGCCACACCAGTTCTTTGGCACTGAAGTGCAGAACCCAAGCAGATGGACAATACACGATGTTCTGAGTGTAGACATTGGCAACTACTCTGAAGGCATAGAGAAAGTCGAATACGACATCTACAACATGAATGTTAGGTTCAAGTATCAGTATGGATACGAGGAATGGGAAGCAAGGAAGATTTTTGTATGGTGCATAAACGGCCCAATAGTCTACACTGACGACTGCTGGTATCTGTGCAAGAACAGATGGCAACAGATGTCAACAGTGCCTTGGAAGTTCGCAGAAGGTCAAAGTGTTCCAGAATACTACAATAGACCACCAAGCGCAGATGTTGACTACTCGCTGCCAGAGCTGAGCGGACAGCTCGAAATCAACGTTGGGCAGCAAGTCATCGGCTGTGCTGACGTGAACTTGATGATGTCTGACTAGTGATTTAACAATTGGCCCTTTAGTAGAACCAGTCCACCAGGCCGGATGCTTCCGGCGATAACGGAGAAGACATGATAGGAACCCTCAGCGTAAAGTGCAACGCGGCGCACCCGGAGATGGCGCTCCCCGTGGTGTACGCCTTCGCGGGCTCTCCCTCGTCCGTGAGGGTGCTCGACGTCCCGCGCAAAATCGGAAAATGGGCAATCACGAAGGTGTACGTCCACGCGCTCTACGCGGACAGCGCCTCGGAGACCGCCGAGTGCGTCCTGACCGGCGGATGCTGGGTCGGCACGCTCGCCGGGAGCCAGGCCGTCGGCATGAGCCGCCAGGGGTTCTCGATTCTGGCCGACGGGACTGACGAGAACGGGGACGACGTCGTAGGCTACAACCTCGGCATGGGCGACCTGACGGTGCTCGACGCGAGCAGGTAGCTCTCCGCGGCCCCCGCGTCGTGGTACGTGAGGGTACTCGGCTCCGCCCCGTCCGAACCCAACCCCGGCGACATGTACCCGCTGTCCGGCGGCTGGTGCGTCTACGAGGGCGGGCAGGCGAACCAGATAGGCGTGACGCGCGCCGAGGTGTCCGCCATAGTGGAAATGTACCTGAACGGGCTTTCGTCATGACAGAAGACAAGATAGAGGACCTGATAATCCAGGTGACGACCCAGCTCGCCGCCCTCAACGCCAACATGAAGTCGACGCTGGACAAGCTCTCGAACCACGAGCTGAGGCTGACGCAGCTGGAGCAGAACAAGACCGGGCTGAAGGACAGCGTCATCGCGTGGCTCGCCAAGGGGCTGGTCGCGGCCGTCCTCGTGATAGGCTCGCTCACGGGCGCGTCCGCGCTCATAAAGCACGTACTGGGGCTCTGACATGAACAGCTGGGAGGCGCTTAAGCTGGCGGAGCTGAGGGTCGTCGTCGAGAACAGCCCGGAGCTGAACGAGACGCAGAGGCTGGCCATCCAGAGCAAGCTCGACGAGATACAGGCCATCTGGCAGTCCAGGAATTTCAAGTAAAGTACTAAGCGGGAGGAAGCGCGGAATGAAGAAGCTGATACTGAAGTGGCTGATGCCCTCCGCCGACAAGATGGCGGGGGCCGTCGCCGACGCCGTCGCCCAGTTCGTGAACGGCAGCGGCAGGCAGGAGGTAATCGAGAAGTACTCGACCTACGCGGACGAGTTCACCAAGGTCCAGGCCAAGGTGACCGGCTGGCTGAGGGACGGGAAGGTCTCGGACGAGGAGAGGGACGAGCTGAAGCGGGCGCTGCTGCCCCTGGCCGAGAAGCTGCTGGAGGCCGTATGAAGTCGGTCGTCGTCGCGATACTGAAGGCGCTCGTCGAGATTTTCCTCGCGGGCCTGGCGAAGAAGTGCGGAAGCTGCTCCGAGTCCTGAAGTGGCTCGCGCGGCACGTCTACGTCCGGCGGGTCGACCTGAACCGGGGCGAGGGGCGTCCGCGCGAAGCGGTCGAGGTCGGCGTGCGGGGGGAGTTCTGATGCGGAAGAGGCGGAGGAAGAACCCGGCCAGGGCGGCGAGGGCCAAGGCCTGGCGGGAGCTGAGCGGGAAGCTCAGGGCGGCGGTCGGGGCGTGCGAGGTGTGCGGCTCGACCGAGGGGGTCCTCAACGTCCACCACGTCCTCGGACGCCGCGTCCGCCCGGACCTCCTCCTCGACGAGAACAACCTCGTGTGCCTGTGCCAGCGGCACCATTTCCTCCTCCACCACGGACACGAGGCGGAGTTCCTCGCGTGGCTCAGGGGGCGCAAGCCGTGCCAGTGGGTCTGGGTGATGTAGGAGGCCGCGAAGTCCGGGCCGTTCACGCCGAAGACGCCGAGGTCCGCGCCTTTCCCGTTCCCGAGTAAACCATAAGTAAACCAGGGCCCTGAAACCCTTGTCGTTGTTGGCCGTCCTGGGTTTTGGTATAATCGAGGCGTAAATTTAATCTGAAAACCTAACCCAAGCAAACCCTAACCGGTTTGCTTTTTTTCTTGGGTTATGCTGGACTTTTTTGCCTGTTGTTCACTAACGGGCCGTATCATATCACTAACGATGAAAAGAAAAGGTATGATTGCGCTCGTTTTTCTCGCTTAGAGTTTTTTTGACTCAGTTATGCCTGGGCCTGTTCGGCGGGGCATAAGTAAACCAGAAGTAAGCCGGAAAAAAGGGGGCTCGCGAACTTGACAAAACTCGCTAATATATTGCCGTCATCAACCAACAGGGCCTGACGAGCCCGCAAACAAAAAACAAAAGGAGAAAAAACCATGAGCAAGAAGAACAACAAGAAGGTCGCGAAGGTCGCCAAGAACGCCAAGGCCGCGAAGAAGCCGAACGCCGTCAGGTGCTGCCTGTGCGGCGCGAAGATAGCGGGGCACGGCAACAACCCCGCGCCCCTCAAGGCCGAGGGCGTCTGCTGCGACGAGTGCAACGCCGCGAAGGTCCTCCCCGCGAGGCTCGCCGAGGCCAAGGCCGCCGCGAAGAAGGCGTACACCGCCGAGTACTACAAGAAGAACGCCGAGAAAATCCGCGAGGCGTCCCGCAAGTCGCACGCCAAGCGCCGCGCGGAGACCGCCGCGGCCGCCGCGGTCGTCAAGGCGGTGTTCGAGGCGGTGAGCGGACTCGTCTCGGAGACGGGCGCCGAGGAGTTCGACCACTTCTACAAGAAGGGCGGCGAGGCGATGATGAACGACTTCGAGAACGCGGTCCGCGCGATTTGCCGCGGACGCTAACGCAAAGGAGGAGACAAGAGATGAGAAGGCAAAAAGGATTCGGATGCCTTGTATCCAAGGGGCGAGGTAAACCATACCTCGCCCGTTGGGTCTACCAAGGCAAGGTGTACACCAAATCGACGGGAGAGTCGGACAGGCGCAAGGCCGAGCGCGAGCTCGAGCGGCTCACGCGGCCGTTCCGCGAGGAGCGCGAGGTCGACGTCCTCCGCGTCATGGAGGCGAGGATAAAGGCGGCCGAGGAGGCCGCCTCCCGCCCCGTAGTCGCTTTGTCCGACCTGTTCGCGAAGTTCGAGGCCCTGCCTCAGAGCAGGGACATAGCCGAGTCCACGCGGTCGCGCTACGGCGACATCACGGACCTCATGACGGAGTTCATGAAGAAGCGCGGACGCGACGACATAGGCGCCGTCACGGAGGCCGACGCGGAGGCGTACCTCGCCGTGCTCGCGGAGCGTTGCGGGCCCGTCGCGTACAACGTGAGGCTCGTGTTCTTCAAGCGGCTTTGGCGGGAGTTCGGGGGCGGCTACAACCCCTTCGAGAAGTTCCCGAAGCGCAAGGCGTCCAAGGCGTCCGCGCGGAGGTCGCTCACCGAGGAGGAGACGGAGCGAGTCATAGCCGAGGCCGCCAAGGACCCCGACGACGAGCTCCTGTTCTCGCTCGGCGCGTACACGGGTCTCCGCGTTTCGGACTGCGCCCTCATGAAGGCCGAGTCCGTGGACCTCGAGGCGAACGTCCTCCGCGTCGTCCCGATAAAGACGAAGCGGCACATGTCCGCGGCCCTCGAGATTCCGATGCACCCCGCGCTCCGCAAGGTCGTCGAGAATGCGCTCGCGAAAAATCCGTCGGGCTACCTGTCCGAGCGCAACGCGTTCATGTACGAGCGCCGCACGCTCACGGACCGCACCCGCGCCGTCCTCGAGCGCGCGGGCATCGAGACTAGCGTGCTCGACTCCGAGGGCCGCCGCAAGCTCGTGTGCGGATTCCACTCGCTCCGCCATACCTTCGTGTCTATGAGCATCGACGCGGGGATGAACCCGCTCCTCGTTCAGAGGATTGTCGGGCACACCTCCGCCGCGATGACGGACCACTACTACCACGCCAACCGCAAGGCCCTCGAAGAAGGCATCGCGAAGATACCCGACTTCGCGGCCTAGTACAAGAAAGGAGAAACGAAATGCTAAGCGACAAGGAACTATTCGAATGCGCGTTCCCCGAGGCTCAGGCCGAGCGGGAGTCGACGACCTTCTTCTCGGACTTCTCGATAGCCGACCGCTTCGGGGAGGCCGCCGTGAGGGACACATACAAAAGGGCCTTCGGCGGATGGAAGGAAAACGTCAAATACTTCGTCGAGCTCGTGTCCGTCCTGAACCACAAGATATGGCAACACCACGGACACGACGACCGCCTCGCGCGGGTCTACGACGAGCTATGGAAGAAGGCCGACGCCTACGGCTCGGAGCACTTCAAGGGCGCCGACGCGGAGTTCTACTTCAAGGTCCTCGACTAAGGCCTGAAATAGACCCTACAACGAGGTCCGACCGTTCGGTCGGGCCTTTTTTCATGCCCTGTCCGTATCGTTAGCAGACCAGACGAGCCAGAACTAGCCGTATTCGCTCCGTATCGCGTCCGGACGGTCCGGGCATGTGTTTATACGCTTTTCGTCCGGGCTCGATACGGGCCAATCTGGGCTTGCCTGGTCGCGTTCGGCCCTTTTTATGCTATAATACCGCCTATGAAGACAAAGCCAAAGGTCCCGTACCCGGCCCCGCGCAGGGGCAAGTTCACGTTCATAGACCTGTTCGCGGGCATCGGCGGCATCAGACTCGGATACCAGGCGCTCGGCGGGAAGTGCGTGTTCTCGTCCGAGTGGGACGAGGCCGCCGCGAAGACCTACGAGGCCAACTTCGGCGTGAAGCCGCACGGCGACATAACGAAAATAGCGCCGAAGGACATCCCCGACTTCGACGTGCTGCTGGCTGGCTTCCCGTGCCAGCCGTTTTCAATCATCGGCGACAAGGAGGGCTTCGCCCACGAAACGCAGGGCACGCTCTTCTTCAACATCGAGAAAATCCTCATCGCCAAGAAGCCCAAGGCGTTCATGCTGGAGAACGTGCGCAACCTTACCGCGCACGACGGCGGGCGGACGTTCAGGGTCATCGTGGCGCATCTGAAGAAAGCCGGCTACGACGTCCACTACAAAGTGCTGAACGCCCTGGACTACGGCGTGCCGCAGAAGCGCGAGCGCATCATCATCTGCGGCTTCCGCAGACCCGTCGCGTTCGAATTTCCGCCGCCGCTGCCGAAAGACAGGCGCAAGACCGTCGTAGACATCATCGACCCGGCCGCGGACAAGGACAAATCGCTGTTCGTCCGCCCGTCCATACGCGCGTCCCGCCTCGAACGGCTGAAAGACAAGGACTTCCCCAGGCCCTACATCTCGCACGAGAACGTCGCGGGCTCTATCACGCCGCACGACTATTCCTGCGCCTTGCGCGCCGGAGCCTCCGCCAACTACATCCTAATCAACGACGAGAGGCGCCCGTCGCCGCGCGAGATGCTGCGGATACAGGGCTTCCCGGACGACTTCAGGATTGTCGTCAACTACGGGCAGATAAAGCACCAGACCGGAAACAGCGTGGCCGTGCCGGTCATGCGCGCCGTCGCCGAGCGCGTCGTCGCCCAGCTGAAGAACCTGTAGAGGAGCCGTCCATGAAAGCATCGCCCAAGCTGAAGAACGTCGACAAGTACCAGCCGCTGTACCCGCTGGGGCAGTTCCCGAAGGACTTCGCGCTCGCGCTCGGCCGCGAGATAGTCTACGTCCTCGCCACGCGCGACAACCCGAAGATTGAGGGCGAGGACTGGGAGGAGATTTTCGCGCGGTGCGTCGGCGCCAAGTGGAGGCCGTCGAACGTCGGCCTCGACGACGTGCAGCTGGGGCAGATGGCTTGGAGCGCGAAGACCGTCAAGAACGCCAACCCGTTCACGGTCAAGCACGTACGCCTCATAAGCGGTCGCAACTCGCCGGACTACTCCTACGACGTCGAGAACGTCCACGCGGAGGACCCTAACAGCCTCGGCGGCATGGTGCTCGGCATCTGGAACGGCCGGATAACCGACGTGCGGAAGAAGTTCGCCACCACGCGCACGGTCGTGCTCGTCAAGGGCGAAGGGCTGGAGACCGTCTCCGTGTTCGAGGAGGAGGCGCTGCGCTACCTGCCGGAGGAGTACTACTGGGAGTGGAACTCGAACGGCAACCTCGAGGGGTACGAGAAGGCCACGGACCGGAAGAAGTTCACGTGGCAGCCTCACGGGGCCCAGTTCACCATATCGACCATCGCGCCCGCCGACAGGCTGAAGCTCCGCATCAAGAAGCCGCCGACGCTGGACAAGGACGCCCTGCTGGACGCCATAAAGTTCGACCCGTCGTGGGTCGAGGTCGTGCCGTAAGGCGCTCAGGCGTCCCGGAAGACGAGACCCCAGCGCCTGAAGTGCGTGCAGCGCGCGCAGAGCTCGCCGTACATCCGGCAGCCGCAGCAGCGCTTTATAGAGGCGGCGTCCACGAGCGTCTTCCGCGACGCCTCGGACACGGACGCGAACTCGCCGGCGAGGAAGCCGCCTTCTCCGTACGCGACGACGGGCCTGGCCTTCGCCTTCATCAGCGCCCCTCCGCGGCGTCGCGGCAGAGGCGGCGCAGCTTCTCGATTTTCTTGTGTACGGCCTGGTGCGTCTGGCACAGCTCCCTGGCTATTTCGCGCTCGCTCATAGTCTTCATCATCCTCGCTATCTTGCCGAGGCCGTGCGCGTCCGCTATCTCCAGGACGCGGTCCACGTCGCCGCTCTCCTCGAGGTGCTCGTCCAGAGGCCTGTACGGCTCGACCTCGTACTTCCCGTACTAACGGCGCTCCGCGTATTCGTCATCGTCCGCGGGCTCCTCCAGGTCGTCGAGCGCCACCTGTTTCTTCAGGCGGCGGTACTCGTTCATGAGAGTCAGGAGAGTCCAGCGCTCCGCGAACTGCCAGCAGTAGGACGTCGGGGACATCGCGCCGGGGCGGTAGTTGGCGAGCAGCTTGACGAAAGTCCCGTAGACCGCGCCCTGGACGTCGTCGTCGGAGAGGAGCCAGTCGCCCGGGAGCTTCCGCATTATGTTCGAGGAGATGCGCTTGCTGAAGTCGCGCAGCTTTAGCCAGTCCGCGTCGGAAAGCCTGGCGCCAATTTGTTCGAGCTTGTTCATGTCTGTCGTACCTTCGTGTCGGTATTCGCTGTGCCTCGTGCTGGTTAACACGGCGCGTTGCTTTCAGGTCGGGCAGAATCCTAACTAGCGCTCAAGGTACAACATGCGGTCGGCACCACCCGTGCCGCACGTTATATACTTACTCCGCCGGAGCGCGAAACGGCGGAAAAAGTTCGGAAAACTTTTTAGGGATTGCCGAAGGCCAGACGGACTGCAACCACATAGCTATATATGATTCAGAACCAGAATACCCTGGAACGTCAAACCCTAAAAAGTTTTTGAAAAAAGTGGTTGCCAAAACAGGCACTTGATTTTAGTAATACAAGTGTGAGCGTTGAATGATTAAGTTGCGCAACGCGCCAGCCATCAGGTCCGCGGGGCGCGAAGCGGCCCGCCCCCTTGCGGCTATGTCTGCGACGTTGGCTCAGCGCCTCCGCTTCGCTTCGGCGCGTGGCCTTGGCCCCCTCGCTCCGCTCGGAGTCCTTCCGGCCACAGCGACCCGGCCCTTCGGGCAAGCGTCGTAGAAGAATCGAAGACGAAGAAAAGAAAAGGGCATATAAAAGAAAAGAAGTAGAAGTCAAGAAGACTACTATATTCTGAATTAAACTTTCTTAGCTAACATGTGCTTTTCTTTTGGTTCTTTTCTTTTGCGCCCGTCAGTCCGCAAGGGACGGGCCCCGCTCCGCGGGCCCCGACGGCCACGTCCGCCGCTTCGCGTCGTCCGTGCCCGTTTGCACGGCGGCGTTCGAGGTTTAGGCGTGTCCTACGGCATGTCCTCCCTCGGCTCTCTCCCCACGTCATTTTCTCCGCCGGTTCCGCCCGACTTCGCCGACGTGCGGCGCCCGACTTCGCCGGAACGCGGCCGGAGGCCTCGTATTCGCGTTTTAGAGAGCCCGGACCGTCCGGGAGCGTAGAATGCCGGGTTCCCGGGAAACGTTCTAAAACGCGTTCTGGAGGCCTTCGGGCACAAGCGGCTATTTTCCCTCCGCCGCGACGCGCTTCATGACAAAGAGGGGCAGCTCGTCTTCGACGACATCCATGAACGACGGGCCGGGGACGAGCTTCTCGAGCGGGTCCCCTGGCGTCCAGAGGTGCCCGTCGTCGAGCCAGTACGCGCGGTTCCGCCCGGACTCCGGCGAGGCGACGCTTCTGGAGACGTAGAACGCGCCCTCCGGCCTCGTCCGCGAGATGCCGACGAGCTCGAACGCCACGTCGAGGGGGTGCGGGAGGTACGTGTACCTGCCCGTCACCTTCAGCTCGGCGAGCCAGGACCCGTCCGGCTGTCTGAACGAGGACGGGTCCGACAGGTCCCCGTTGCGCCCGGAGAGCTCGTAGCAGTTGTCCCGGCAGTTCCCCCAGCGGACGAGCTCCTCCAGCGCCTTGCGGAAGGCCTTCTCCGCCTCCTCGTCCGTGCGGGTGGTCCTCGCGTCGGCGTAGACGGACATCCAGCCGGCGTCCGCGAAGTTTAGCACGCCCTTGGCCTCGAGCATCTGGTCGCCGGCCTTTATGTCGTCGCGGAAGCCCTGGAGGTCTTCCTCCGTCATGTCCTTTCCGTACTTCATGGCGGACAGAATACCATAGAATCGAGTCCGGGTCAAGCGCGTATACGCGCTTAGAAAAATTTTTGAAAAAAGTTTTCGAAAACGCGCTGCCTACCTAGTAAGTAGATTGCGTAAGCGAAAAGGAGGCAAACCCATGAACGACTCAGTATACGAGAAGAAGACCATGAAGCCCAAGGCGAAGTCCCACATCCGCAAGATAGCGGAGACCCACAAGGGCCTCTCGCACTCCGAGGAGTGGAAGCGCAACATATCCGAGAACGCCAGGCACACCGACCGCTCTGGCCAGATGCTCAGGGCCGAAAAGGACGGCGAGGTGCGCTGGTACCGGAACGGCAAGGAGGCGGCCAGGGAGCTGAAGTGCAGCGCCCCGATGGTGTACCTCGCGGCGTCCGGCAAGACCCGGACCGGGGAGTGCCGGGGCTGGAAGGTGGAGTGGGTCGACGAGCAGCGGGCGGCCGTCGAGATGCTTAGGCAGCTCAAGGCGCACGTCGCCGAGGTGGCGGAGAAGGCGTGTCTCTGAGCGGAGGGCCCGGGCATGGACACGCGCAAATCGGACATGAAGCTCGAGCGCCTCGCCGCGGCCTGGCTGGACGAGCACTTCTGGAAGCCCGTCTTCGGGTAGAGGTTCAGGCGCTGGGACGACAAAAGCCACCAGCTCAACGGCGTAGACCTCGAGCTGACGGGGAACAACGGCCCGGCGTACTTCGACGAGAAGCTGAAGGTCAAGGGGTGCCTGAACAAGGTGCAGCGGGCCGTGGGCTTCGAGATGTCGCTGATACTCCGCCGCGAGACGCGCGAGGGCTGGTTCGGCGGCGACTGGGCGATGGCGGACTGGTACGCGACTATAGGCCTCTCCGCCGACGTCCAGGACCACGCGCAGCTCAGCGACGTCTCCCAGATAACCGGCGCCGACGTCCTCTGGACGAACAAGAAGGCGCTGAAGGAATGGATAGAGGCGCGGGGCCAGACGGTCGGGCAGCTCATGGAGCGGAGCGGCGAACTCCGCAGGGCCTACGACGAAGGCTGCATGGAGACGCGCGTGAAGTTCCCGCACGGCGACTTCTGGCTGACGCTGAGCCCTGCGCTGGACGAGATGCCGGTGAACCTGGTGGTGCCGAGGAAGGTGCTCGAGGCGCTTCCGAAGTCCGCGCACTTCGTAATTACGGACAAAGGGGTGAAGAGGGAGGGCGTCTGATGGGCGACATGCTGAGGAAGGCCGTGCACATGAAGGACATGTCCTGGATACCGGCTCCGGCGCCGGAGGAGCCGGTCAGGGCGACGAACCTCCCGGAGGACGTCGAGGACGCGTTCAGGAAGGCGATGTTCGACCTGTTCGACCTCTAGCCGCTCGAGCTTCTGGTCCTCCAGGGGATAATGAGGCGCAAGACGCTCCAGCAGACGGCGAACGAGCTGACCAGGCTGTTCGCGGCCAACGACAAGGTATGCACGAGGCACCACGTCTTCCAGCTGCGCAAGTCCATGCTGAGGAAGATGCCGAGGCTGAGGGACGCGCTGCTGACCGAGGGGCAGCGCAAGGAGCTGAAGGCATGAGCGGAAACATAGGCAGCGAGTCGGCGATGCGGGTTATATTGGAGTCGCTCGGCCTCGAGTGGCCGGGCGGCGAGGGGCCGCGGGGGAGTTCTAGGGAAATTGAGCCCCCCGGCCCCGGGCAGGGGGCTCGAGGGAGGAAGAACCAGGAAGGCCGAAGTGACTCTCGCCTACCTGGTAGTGATTCTAGGAAACGCAGCGGAGACGGTACATGGCTAAGCGGCGCATAATAGAGGACCGGCCCCTGACCGGGGCCGAGCTGAAGAGGCGGCACGACGACCGGGCCGCGTCCATAGACGCCGAGCTGGACGAGGCCTTCGGGCTGATAGACTGGGACAGGCGGAACAGGGCGAGCGCGTCCCTGGTCGACTTCATAAACACGTACTTCGTCGGGCTGATGGTGGACCAGCCCCCGTCCGAGAAGTTCGTCGAGGCGCTGAAGGAGATGGAGTTCGCCCTGTCGTAGTCCCGCCCCTACAACATCGAGCTGCCCCGCGGCACCGGCAAGACGAGCGCCGTCGAGATGGCCGTCCTCTGGCTCCTCGCCACCGGGAGGCGGAGGTTCTGCGTCGTGGTGTCGAACAACGCCAGGGCCGCCGCTAACATCCTGAAGGACATCGGCATCCCCGTCCTCGAGAAGGACACGGCCTTCGCCCAGGACTTCCCGGAGCTGTGCCTCCCGTTCCAGGTCTGCAACGGCTCCTTCCGCAGGCGCCAGCTCTACGGCGGCCGCTCGACGGACATCGAGAAGAACGCCGCCGCGCTCAGGTTCGCCACGCTCCGCAGGGACGGGAAGGAGCTCCCGAACTCCGGCGCGGTCGTGACGGTGCGCGGCATCACGTCCGGCATCCGCGGCCTGAAGGTCGGGCGCCTGAGGCCGGACACCGTGATACTGGACGACCTCCAGAGCTCCGAGCTCGCGTCCAGCCCCGAGCAGGTCCAGAAGGTCCTCGACATAATCAAGAAGGACATCATGAACCTGTCCTCGAAGGGGAAGCTCGCCGTGCTCATGACGTCCACGCCGCTCAACCCGGAGGACCTCTGCGAGAGGATTGAGAACGACGTCGCCTGGAAGACGACCAAGTACCCGGCCGTGCTGAAGTGGCCGAAGGACGTCGCGGAGAGCCCGGACGACGGCCTCTGGGCGCGCTATTTCAGGATGTACGACGCGGAGCTCGCCGACGACCAGACGCACGAGGGGAGCCTGGCGTTCTACCGGGAGCACAGGGCGGAGATGGACGAGGGCGCCGTGCTGTTCGCGCCCGAGAGGTTCAGGCCGGAGGACGGGCACATATCCGGGCTCCAGGCGCTCCTCGAGAAGCGGCACACGATAGGCGACGCGGCCTTCCAGGCGGAGATGCAGATGAAGCCCCGCAGGTTCTCGTTCAAGCTCGACATAAGGCCCCGCGACGTCGTGGCGAAGGCGACGCAGGCCGGACGGCTCGAGGTCCCGGACGGGTACGTCTTCGTCGCCGCCTCGACGGACCTCAACCTCTCGTACGCCCTCACGACCGCCGTGGTGGGGTTCAAGCCCGACATGACCGCCCACGTGCTGCACTACTCCTTCACCAGGTGCAATATCGACAGCCGGCTCCCGCCCGCCCAGTACAACCAGGCCGTCTACGACGCGCTGACGTCGCTCGGGAAGGAGCTCGCGGCCCTCGGCCTGAAAATCGACGGCTGGGGCATAGACGCGTCGGGCGTCCCGTTCGACGCCGTGACGCAGTTCGCGAAGTCCTCGGCGCGCCTGTGCGGGCTCCCGGCGTGCGCGATGATGGGCCGCGCGTCCCACCTGTTCAACCCGTTCGTCAGGTCCAGGCTCAGGGACGCCCAGAACGGGACCGTGCTGTGCGGCGACGCCCAGGAGCACGTCAAGGCGGGCGCCGGCAGGAAGTACATGTTCTGGGACTCCGACCGCTACCGCGAGGCCGTCCAGAAGGCCTTCCTCGCCAAGGCAGGGGCGCCGGGGTCGTGCACGCTGTTCAGGGGCGACGCCGACGAGCACGCCGAGTACGCGACGCAGGTCTGCAACGAGAGGCTGCTCATGGTCCAGCACAAGAAGGACGGCCGGGACGTCTACTCCTGGAAGAGCCGCGAGCCGCACGACGCGCTCGACGCGACGGCCCAGGCGTTCGCGGTCGCGGCGTCCCAGGGCATAAGCGGGGCGAACGTCGGCTCGGCCCCGGCCGGGCGCGCGAGGGCCAGGCTCCGCAGGCGGATAAAGGTCGTCTGACGATTTAACAACGCGCGCTGTATTAGAGCTATGACGACAGAACAGAAGAGGAAGACCCTTCAGCGCATCGCCGAGATTGAGCGCGACGTCGAGACGCTGAAGAAGGCCCGTACGGAGGTGGCCGCCAGCGGCTACGCCTCCGCGACGCTGGCGTCCGGGGGCGGTTCGCGCAGCTACACGCGTCTCGACCTGTCGAAGATAACGGAGGCCATCTCGGCGCTCACGAGCGAGCTGAAGAAGCTGAAGTCCGCGCTGAGGACCGCCGGCCAGCAGACGCTCTGGCAGAACGTGCACGTAATCTACGACATGTGAGGGGAAGATGTTCGGACTGTTCGGCAGAAAGAGGAAGGCCCCGGAGTGGGGCGACCTGAGCGACGCGCAGAGGCAGGCCGTCGCGCGCAGGATAGCGAGGGGCGTGAAGGCCCAGTGGTACGGCCCGAAGTACAGGCTCGTGGACGGCTCGGACGTGCTCCAGCGAGAGCGCGGGCTGCCCGAGATGTTCGGCGAGGACCAGATACTGAACGCCTACGGGCGCGGCCGGATGCTCGACATGGCGAGGAACGCGGCGCGCAACTCGTCCACCTTCAACGGCATCCTGAAGCAGTTCGACCTGAACGCCGTCGGGACCAAGGGCGGCAAGGCGATATTCGACTTCGAGGGGGCGGACAAAATCAAGGCCGAGTTCTCGAAGTGGACGCGCGACGCGGACTTCTTCGACGGCCTCTCGTTCAACGCGCTCCTGAAGCTCATCCTGAAGACCTACGTCCTCGGCGGCGACATGGTGCTGCTCTTCGACGACGGCCTCGTGGAGGACTCCGGCAAGCTGCTGGTGTACGAGCCGGACGAAATCGGGAACACGACGCCGGAGGCGCTGAAGGCGCACTACGGCGCGCTCGCCCGCCAGTCGCTCGGCCGCGTGTACAACGGCAACGGCCGCTTCGTCGGCGCGGTCGTCAGCCGGGCCCAGCGCGGCGCCGTCGAGTTCGACCCCAAGCTCTCGTACTTCCTCCGCAGGGACCCCGACGCGCCGGCGTTCGACAGCCTCTGGCTCATGCCCCGGAACGTGTTCAGGGTCGCCCAGGGCCGCGGCGTCTCGCCCGTGGCGTCTTCGCTCGCGACGATGATTGACCTCGAGGACCTCTGCGGGTTCGAGCTCGCGGCGGCCAAGAAGAACTCCCAGACGCTCGCCCAGGTGCTCCAGGACTCGAACTCGTCCAACGAGGACGCGGTCGTCCCGTCAGCCTTCGACACGGACACGGACTTCTCGCAGATGACGGACGAGCAGGTCGAGGCGGCCGCCAAGGAGGAGGCCGACGGCGCGGTCCAGACGATGTCGCTGGAGAAGGTCAACGCGGCGGGGGTCGTATACCAGGTCCTTCCCGAGAACTTCAGGATGGAGCTCCTCGACACGAAGCACCCCAACCAGAACATGCCCGAGTTCATAAACTGGCTCGCGACGAAGAGCGCGGCGCCGTTCGGGCTGTCGCGCCAGTTCGCGACGTTCGCGCCCAACGGCTCGGACTTCAGGGCCAACCAGCTGTTCTCCGCGCGCGCGTTCGAGGAGGCGCAGAAGTTCCTCGAGCAGATTTGCGACTGGGCGCTCTACCGCTGGGCCAAGTGGGCCGGCCGGCGCGGCCTCGTCGGCATGTCGCCCGACGCGTTCATCCAGGGCGTCGAGTGGGCCTGGCCGAGGATGGACGAGATAGACGAGCTCCAGCACCAGAACGCCGTCGAGAAGAAGCTGCGCAACATGACGAGCTCCTACAAGGCCGAGCTCGGGCCCGACTGGAAGGACACGCTGAAGACGGTCAAGGAGGAGATTGACTGGTGCAAGGCGAACGACCTCCCGCACCCGGCCTACAACATGATAAGCGGCGGCGAGCGCACGGGCGCCGACGCGGCCGCGGAACAGCAGGCCGAGGAGACGGCGTAATCGGATTTCCCGACAACCAAATTCAAGAAGGAAAGGCAAAAGCAGATGAAGTACTACGAGGCAGAATACGACATGAACGCGCCGGTGAGGCGCCGCGTCGAGGTCCCGGCCAATTCAGACTACGGCGTCGCCGTCGGGCTGAGGAAGAACGGCAAGAAGGTCGAGCTGGACGCGTCCGACGCGGTCCTCAGGCTCGGCGCGGAGACCGTGTCGGCCGATTCGACAGACTGCGGGAGGGCGGTGTTCAATCTCGCAAGCCCGGCGGAGGGCGGCGCGGCGATGGCCTACGTCGACTTCAACAGGCCAGGCCAGGTGCTGCACTACTATGGACAGAAGACAGAATCAACACCGGGCGGCAGACTGAAAACAATAGCTTATTCTGCATATCTGTCAGCGATGACAGACACGCCGCTTGTCGGCCTCAAGCCTTCGCAAGTAAAGGTGTTTGGCAAGCACTGGATGACTATAAATCCGGAAGAGCCAGCAGAACTTAAAGAGCAAGAAATTGTTCATGCCACAATTGACGGAACTACTTGGACTCGTATGGGCAGTTCAAGTAATGTTTGGCAAAATGGCGGTGGTTTGTCGGCCGAGACAATCGACGTTCCTTTGAGCGTAGCTATAACGGCCCCTGCAGGCACGATTAACAAAACGTCTTATGTAGTCACCAAAATCGAAATCGACCAGCAGCCGGCCGACGCGACGTTCAAGCTCGAGCTCGCGTCCGAGGACAAGGGCGCGTACTTCAAGAAGGACGTCGTCGACACGGCCGACTTCGTCACGAAGGACGAGCTGAGCGCGGACCTGACGGCCTACGCGACGAACGACAGCCTCACGGCCTACGCGAGCCAGGCGGAGGCCGAGGCGGCCGCCCTCTGGGGCGGCGTCTCCCTGGGGAGGACGGTGTGGCTCAACTCCGACGGCACGGTCGGCTCCGGCGAGTTCTCCGGGGCCGCGACGTTCGGGTCAATCCCGCAGGACGTCAAGAAGATTGTGGTCGGCACGGAGGTCTCGGCGCTCGGGCGCGACGCCCTCTCCGGGAAGTACTATCTCAAGGAGCTCGTGCTCCCCGAGACCGTCAAGGTGCTCGGAGACCGCTCGCTCGCATGGACGGCGGACAACAGCCGCAACGGCGAGCTGACGTGCGTCAGGCTCCCGGACTCCGTGCTGACGGCCGGGGTCGAGGACTCGCCGTGGTACTAGAACTCCAAGCTCGACGTCATCGACTGGGGCAACACGAGGACGACGGTCCCCTCCATCGTGGGGCCCAATTCGTCGTTCGGCAAGGCGCTGAACTACGTCCCGGACGAGCTCTACGCCGCGTGGATTGCGTCCCCGGGCTGGTCCGGCAACGCGCAGAAGGTCCGCCGCCACTCCGAGCTCGAGGCGCCGTACGCGCTCAGCTCGGCCCTCGCGGCGCAGACGGGCCTCTCCGCCAAGACGGACGGCGGCGCGGTCGGCGCGAACCCGCCCGCGGCGATAACCGCGGTCAAGTCCGTCTACGAGTCCGACTGGGCGACGCTCTCGGCCTCGCCCGACGCCAACACGCTCTACGTAGTCGTCGCGGACCAGGTCTGAGGAGGTAGGCCGTGAACATAGGCGCAAGCGAAGTCAAGGGGCTCTACGCCGGGGGCGCCGCCGCGAAGGCGGCGTGGCTCGGCGCGGAGCAGGTGTGGGGAGGCGAGGAGCCGGGACCAGCGGCTGACTGGCTGTGCTTCACCGCTGAGGAAGCCAACAGCACGGTGAGGCTCAACAAGGTCGGCTCTCCAAATGCCATATCTCTTGAGACAAGCACTAATGGCAGCACATGGGCCGACTACGGCTGGAATGGAGCTACTGGTGACACCTTGACGCTCGCCAACGTCGGCGACAAGGTGTACATGAGGGCGAAGACCGAGAACCAGACTATCGGAAACTCTAATTCAAACTACTACTAGTTCGCCATGACCGGCCGGATAGCGGCGAGCGGCAACATCCAGACGCTTCTGAAGGCCGACGGGTCCAGGACGGACGCGCCGACATACTGCTACTACCGCATATTCAGGAGCTGCTCGTCCTTGACGACTGCTCCTGCGCTTCCAGCAATGACACTTGCCAACGGCTGTTATGCCAACATGTTCGAAAGCTGTGGGTCCCTGACGGCCGCCCCGGCGCTGCCGGCGACGACGCTTGCCAGCAACTGCTACAACAACATGTTCCAGGGCTGCACGTCCTTGACGGCTGCTCCTGCGCTTCCAGCAATGACCCTTGCCAGCAGCTGCTATGCCGGCATGCTCAATAGCTGCACGTCCCTGTCGGCCGCCCCGGCGCTGCCGGCGACGACGCTTGCCAGCAGCTGCTACAGCTG
>Ga0310696_10001883_pt1 | contig 29110 bp, 22 predicted proteins | sample AusTroGonzalo_MG_4_FD_203885 | JGI IMG/M metagenome (GOLD analysis project Ga0310696, IMG submission 203885) | Bovine rumen microbial communities from tropical cattle in Woodstock, Queensland, Australia - Gonzalo_02 (v2) (version 2) | ecosystem: Host-associated > Mammals > Digestive system >... | reverse complement strand
CGTCCAGCCTGCGATCGACGCCATCATGGGCGCTGCCCGCACCGGCAGCGTGGGAGACGGAAGGATTTTCGTGAGCCCCGTCGATGACACATGGTCTATCCGTACCGGCGAACACGGAGACACCGTTTTGGCAGACAAGAAGTAGAACTTTAAAGACTTTTCACAATGGAAACAATAATTGGACTGGATACTGTATGGGTGCTGATCGCAGCAATGCTTGTGTTTTTCATGCAACCCGGATTCGCACTGGTGGAGGCTGGTTTCACGCGCTCCAAGAACACTGCAAACATCCTTATGAAGAACTTCGTTGATTTCATGGTGGGCTCGTTCCTGTTCTGGATGATCGGTTTCGGCATCATGCACGGCAGCGGCAACGGCTTTATCGGAAGCCTTCATCTCTTTGACTGGTCGTTCATAGGCGACTCCAACATTCCTGCAGAATGTACCCTGATTTTCCAGACTGTCTTCTGCGCTACCGCTGCCACGATAGTTTCCGGCGGCATGGCAGAGAGGACTAAATTCTCGATGTATATCCTCATCTCTATAATCATTTCTGTTGTCATCTATCCCATAGAAGGTCACTGGACATGGGGCGGCGGCTGGCTCAGCGAGCTCGGTTTCCACGATTTCGCCGGTTCTACCGTTGTCCACACTTGCGGCGGCGTGATAGCTCTCGCCGGAGCGATGGTGCTCGGCCCGAGGCTTGGCAAATATTCCAAGAGCGGCGAGTCGCACGCCATCCCCGGCCACAACCTCACTTTCGGCGCCCTTGGCGTATTTATCCTCTGGTTCGGATGGTTCGGGTTCAACCCCGGCTCGCAGCTGGCCGCTGAAGGTTCTGCCAACGCGATAGCCATCTCCCATGTGATGTGTACCACAAATATGGCGGCCGCTACCGGAGGTCTCTCAGTCCTCTTCTTCACCTGGCTGGTTTATGGCAAGCCGTCCCTCTCACTGGTGTGCAACGGCATCCTCGGCGGACTTGTTGGCATCACGGCTGGCTGTGACATGGTCACCATCGGCGGAGCTGCCATCATCGGCGCCGTCTGCGGTGTGGCTATGGTCGGCTCGGTAGCTCTGATCGACAAGGTATGCAAGATTGACGACCCGGTCGGAGCAGTTTCAGTACACGGTGCCTGCGGCATCCTCGGAACCATCATGACCGGACTTTTCGCCACTGAAGGCGGCCTGTTCTACGGCGGAGGAGCACATTTCTTCCTGATACAGCTGCTCGGAGTCAGCGTCACAATCGCCTGGGCGTTCGGTCTCGGATTCATAACATTCAAGGTACTCGACAAGATCCACGGCATCCGTGTCGAGCCTCGCATCGAAGAGGAAGGTCTCGACATCTACGAGCACGGAGAAACTTGCTACAATAACTGATTGTTACGGCCATGAAGAGGATTACATTATTTGCCATGGGCCTGGTCATAAGTCTGACCGCCCATGCCCAAGGGGTAGAAACGTCTATTGGTGCAGATATTGTCAGCAGCTACATCTGGCGTGGACAGGATCTCGGCAGCACTGCCATACAGCCGACGCTCGGCATAGAATATAAAGGACTGTCTTTTTCAGCATGGGGCAGCTACGCCTTGGTAGATCCTTTTGACACGAAAGAGTTCGATCTGACTCTCGGATATACGGTCGGCGGTTTCAACATCGGCATAACAGACTACTGGTTCAGCAAGGGCCTCGACCCGGAAGGCCGATATTTTAAGTACGCCGCACTGTCAACCAACCATATCTTCGAGGCCAATGTCGGTTATGACTTCGGATTTGCCTCGCTGCAATGGTTCACGAACTTTGCAGGCAATGACGGCAAATACAACGAAAAACGGGCCTACAGCAGTTATTTTGAGATCAGCATTCCCTTCAAACTGGTCTCAGTCGACTGGGCTTTCACGGCAGGCGCCGTTCCATACGCAACTGATTTCTACGGCACGACGGGCTTTGCCGTCACGAATCTCACGCTGTCAGCGTCCAAAGACATCAAGGTGACCGACTCGTTTACGATTCCGGTATTTGCGCAGCTTGTCGCAAACCCTTGTTCACAGAAGGCCTACCTGGTTCTCGGATTCACGCTGCAGCCATAATTTCACTCTGTTTCCTCCCTCCCGTCGCTAGGCGGGAGGGAGTTTTTTCTGTTGCAAACTTCTAAACCTGAATAGATATGAAAATCAAAAGACGTTGGAAAATCCTGATGGCGGCGATGGCACTGATCGCCGTAGCGGGGCTGACGGTGGGAGAACCGTCATTCGTATGTGACTGGTCTGTAATCTCAGCGGCCGATGTGGCCTGGCTGATCACGGCTACCATTTTCGTTTTGATGATGACGCCGGGGCTGTCGTTCTTCTATGGCGGCATGGTAGGAGCCAAGAACGTTATTTCTACAATGCTCCAGTCGTTTATCGCGATGGGACTGATTTCAGTCCTCTGGGTTGCAGTCGGCTTCTCACTATGCTTCGGCGACGATATCGGCGGAGTTATTGGCAATCCCCTGACGTTCCTGATGTTCCGCAATGTAGGTGCTGATGTCTACACCACCCCTGCCGGGAACATCCTTGGTGGCGCATCGATACCCCTGGCGCTATTCGCCCTGTTCCAGATGAAGTTCGCAATCATTACGCCGTCGCTGATCACAGGCTCTTTTGCCGAACGTGTCCGCTTTTCAGCCTATATGTTCTTCATGATGTTCTTTTTCTTCGTCATCTACTGCCCTTTGGCCCACATGACGTGGCATCCTGAAGGACTGTTTATGAGGTGGGGTGTCGTAGACTTCGCCGGCGGTATCGTGGTACACGCCTCCAGCGGTGTGGCTGCCCTTGCCGGCGCCATCTTCCTCGGGCGGCGCAAGGCTGAGACCCGCAAGAGTGAACCGGCCAACATTCCCTTCGTGCTTCTGGGTGCGGCAATGCTGTGGCTGGGATGGTTCGGCTTCAACGCAGGTTCATCGCTCCATGCAGACGGACAGGCTATCAAAGCATTCCTGAACACCAACACTGCATCCGCCACAGCTATGATGACGTGGATTTTCTTCGACTGTCTGAGGGGTCGCAAGCCTTCTGCAATGGGAGCTGCCGTAGGCTGCGTGGTCGGTCTGGTATCCATCACGCCGTCGGCCGGTTACGTAACCGTCGGCCAGAGCATTTTCATTGCCTTCGTCGTCACGCTGATCTGCAACATTGCCGTCTACTGGCGTTCACGCAGCAGTATCGATGACGCTCTCGATGTTTTCCCCACCCACGGCACCGGAGGTATCTTCGGTACCGTGCTGACCGGCATCTTCATCCAGGAGGGTCTCATCTCCGGGACAAAGGAAGGATTCATCATCTTCCTCTTCCACCTGCTGGCGATAGTCATCGTGTTCGTCTACACTTTCGCAATGAGCTGGCTCGGCTACAAACTCATCGACAAGATGATTCCGATGCGAGTATCGTCCTATAGCGAAAAAGTCGGCCTCGACTTCTCACAGCACGACGAGCACTACGGCCTCGCCCATATCGGCGAGCGAGAGCTGGCAGAATACGAAGAGCATATCAAGGAGAAGAACCAGACTGTCAGTTAATTGATTTGCAAAAACAAAAATCCTACCCTCGATTACCAAGGGTAGGATTTTACTTTTTGCTCACGAAACCGTGAAATGGAATTATCCTAATTTCTTCTTCAGTTCGGCGATGCTCTGCTGGATTACATCGTCAGATACAGTTGCATCTACGAGGTCGCCTGCAAGATATTTGTCGTATGCGCTGATATCGATCAGGCCGTGGCCGCTGAGGTTGAAAAGGATTACTTTTTCCTCACCAGTCTCTTTGCATTTGAGGGCTTCGCGGATTGTGGCTGCGATAGCGTGGCATGACTCGGGAGCGGGAATGATGCCTTCGTTCTGAGAGAAGAGAAGTCCGGCCTTGAAAGTCTCGGTCTGAGGAATGTCAACAGCTGAGAGATAGCCGTCCTTGTAGAGCTGAGAGATAATCATACCTGCACCATGGTAGCGCAGACCGCCTGCATGGATGTTGGCGGGTTTGAAGTCGTGTCCCAGAGTATACATGGCGATCAGCGGAGTATAACCGGCCTCATCGCCGAAATCATAATGATATACACCCTTGGTGAATTTCGGGCAGGCTGTAGGCTCAGCTGCAAGGAACTGGGTGTTCTTCTTGCCTGAGAATACGTGACGCATGAACGGGAATGCGATGCCGCCGAAGTTGCTGCCGCCACCGAAGCAGCCGATCACGAGGTCGGGATACTCACCGGCCATCTCCATTTGCTTCTCAGCCTCGAGGCCGATGATTGACTGATGGAGGACGACATGGTTGAGCACTGAACCGAGGGAATAACGGCAGTTCGGAGTGTTCATCGCCAGCTCGACAGCCTCACTGATGGCTGTACCGAGTGAACCTTGATAGTTGGGCTCGGCAGTAAGGATATCCTTACCGGCACGGGTCGACATAGACGGAGAAGCGATGACCTGAGCACCGTAGGTCTGCATGATGCTGCGGCGGTAAGGCTTCTGCTCGTAAGAAATCTTAACCATATAGACAGCTGCCTCAAGGCCGAACACCTTAGCTGCGTATGAAAGGGCTGTACCCCACTGGCCGGCACCGGTTTCGGTGGTTACGTTGGTGATGCCTTCCTTTGCGCAGTAATATGCCTGAGGAAGAGCGCTGTTCAGCTTGTGGGAGCCAACAGGGCTTACGCTCTCATTCTTGAAATAGATGTGAGCCGGAGTGCCAAGGGCCTTTTCAAGACCGTACGCACGCACAAGTGGAGTGGAACGGTAGTATTTATAAAGTTCGCGAACTTCGTCCGGGATATCTATCCAGGCGTCGGTGTCATTCAATTCTTGTTCTGATGCCGCTCTTGAAAAGATGTGGCTGAGTTCGTCAACGGTTACGGGCTGCATGGTCCCAGGGTTTAGCATTGGCAGGGGCTTGTTGGGCATTTCAGCCTGAATGTTGTACCATTGCCTCGGAATCTGGTCTTCCGGAAGGATGAATCTTTTCTCCATCGTGGTTCTGATTAATTTTATAGGGTTTTTAATTCCCGCAAATGTATCCTAAAAATGAAAAAAGTGCAAAAATTCCGTAAATTCGTGATAAGCATAATAAAGAAACGATGATAAAGAAGATAGTTTTCGCTCTGATACTCTCGATGAGTGTCATATTGAATTCATTGGCCGCACAGACGGACACTCTTCGCGTTCTTGCCATCGGCAACAGTTTCTCAAGAGATGCGGTGGAGCAGAACCTTTATGATTTGGGCGCCGCTGACGGGGTGGTGCTTATTATCGGGAACATGTATATAGCGGGCTGTACCCTGGAACGTCATTACAACAATGTCTCGGGCAATGCCGCTGCTTACGAATACTGCAAGATACTGCCTGACGGGCAAAGGACAGTGCGTCCCAGGACAACACTCGAATTTGCTTTGGCCGACGAACCCTGGGACTTCGTCACCTTCCAGCAGGCGAGCCAACTGTCGGGTCTTTATGATTCATTCCAGCCATATCTGCCAGAGCTTCTGAAATACGTCCGTGCTCGCGTCCCTTCAAAAACAAAGCTCTGCTGGCATCAGACTTGGGCGTATGATTCCAACGTAGTGCGTGACGGATTCGAAAACTATGACCGCGATCAGGGCAAGATGTATGACGCCATAGCGCAAGCTTCCGAAAAGGTCTGCAAAGAGTATGGTCTTGTGATTATTCCTTCCGGAACGGCCATCCAGAACCTTCGCAAGACTGCCGTTGGTGGAAACAACGTCACCAGGGACGGCTTCCATCTCAACAACACTATAGGCCGCTATACCGCCGCATGTACCTGGTATGAGGCACTGACCGGTCGAAACCCCGTAGGCAATAGCTATGTGGCTGCGCACATTGCTCCCGAGCAGATTCCTGCGACTCAAAGGTCCGCACACGCAGCCATTGCGGAACCTTTCAAGACGACAGACCTCGGCATCAACGCACCTGTCGCCAACTATGATGAAGCGAAAATCCCTCCCTACACGCTCCCCGACCCGCTCAGGTTCGCCAACGGCAAGAAGGTACGCACAGCAAAGCAGTGGATGAAGCGTCGCCGCCCTGAGCTGCTTTCACTCTTTGAAACGGAAATGTACGGCCGAGCTCCGGGCAGGCCGGAAAAGCTGCATTTCAAATTGCTGAAGAAGGACGACAATGCATTTGGCGGCAAAGCTGTCAGCAAGGAGGTCGGCATCTATTTTAGCGACGACGAATCTCAGTTCATCCGGTTGCTGGTCATAACGCCAAAGGATGCCGAAGGCCCCGTTCCCGCCTTCCTCGGTGTGAACTTCAATGGCAATCATGCAATTACCAAAGACGAAGGTGTCACGATGATAGGCCGGAACGAATACTCACGCTATGGCCGCTATGAAGAATATCCCCGAGGAGATGCCGAACGCCGCTGGCCTATCGACTTAATCTTGAGCCGGGGCTATGGTCTTGCAACATTCTACCGTGCCGACATCGACCCCGATTGGGACGATTCCTTTACCAACGGCGTGCAGAAGCTTTTCTACAAGAAAGGTCAGACTCACCCTGAGGCTGACGAATGGGGCACGATTGCCGCATGGTCGTGGGGTCTTAGCCGCGCTCTGGATTACCTTGAGACCGACCCTGACATTGACGGTTCTAAGGTCGCCGTTATAGGCCACTCACGTCTCGGCAAGGCAGCCCTTTGGGCCGGAGCTACCGACCAGCGCTTCGCCATGGTAGTGTCGAACTGCTCAGGCTGCGGCGGAGCTGCGATATCTCGTCGCGCCTTCGGAGAGACTGTCCGTAAAATCAACATGACGTTCCCGCATTGGTTTTGCGACAATTTCCTCAAGTACAACGGCAACGAATCAGCACTTCCCTTCGACCAGCATGAACTTCTGGCCCTGATTGCTCCGCGCCCGCTCTGCGTCGCAAGCGCCACCGAAGACCTCTGGGCTGACCCTGCCGGTGAAAAACTCGCCGCAGAAGAAGCAGACAAGGTCTATCACTTCCTCGGTTACGACGGAATGATCCAGTACCACACCCGCGAAGGCGGCCACGACATCGTCGCCTACGACTGGAACTATTACCTGGACTTCGCAGACGAGAAGATGAGGTAGTTATACACCTCAGCACACTCCCATCGCCATGCAATAGTCGCGAACGGCGCCGAAGATGAGTTGGTGGCCGGCCTCGTTGGGGTGCATGCCGTCGATGCAGAGGTAATCGGTGTAGTTGTTGTGGTCCAGGAAGGCTGTGGTTATGTCGATGACATGGACACGCTTATCGGCGGCTATCTTGAATACCTCGAGGTTGTACTTCTCATGCCAGTCGGCGATGTACTGCACTCTCCCGCACAGATAAGCCTTGAGGTTTTCGACGTTGTTGCCGATAGAGATGAAGTCGAAAAACTTATAGGCATCCACCGGAGGCAGGGACATCAGCACGGGGATGCCGCCCCTTTCAAGAATCTCGTCTATAATCGAATTGTATATCCTGCGGAAATCCCTGAGAGTTGTCTGGGGAAGGTGCTCGGCGAAGGCATTCTCCGATATCGCCTTCCAATCCATATTGCTGTCGTTGCCGCCGAACTCGAGGACTACATAGTCACCGGGGCAAATCTTGTCAAGGTTGCGGTCGAAATATTTTTTACCGGCTGCGATGTTGCTGCCGAAACGTGCGAAATTGAATATTTTCCTGCTGAATAGTTTTGAGCATGCATCGGCGAAATTGCCGGGACAGATGCCATATTTCATGGCAGGATTGCTGGAGGGGTTGAATTCAGCGACTACGCCCTTCATAATGGAGTCACCGAATGCAAGAATCTTCTTTTCCATGACTGTTCATTTAAATATCCGGATGCAAAAGTAGACCCTCCCCCACGCTTGTCGAAAACCCCGTGACATATACGGCAGAATTGTGACGAGAGACCCTGTTTTGTGACGAAAGTGACGGATTTTGTGACGAAAAACAGGTCCCGCCACGCTTTACCGACAGAAAGATGTGACAGGAATCAGGCTGTGTGATTACGCTCTTTATAGAGCTGCCAAGAGTTGTAGAGGTTGTGCCAGATGCTGTAGAGGCCGCCGGCAAGCGATGTTACCGGATTCATAAAAGTGTAGGCTACCCAGATCAGGAACATGGTGTTTTTCTGGCCGAGAGACTGTCCTGCGGTAATCCTGTCCGAGTAGCGCTCGCCCACTTTGTGACCAAGGGCGAACTGAAGCACGCAGGTCAGCGCCGAAATCACTCCGATGCCGACGATGTAATACCAGGCGATATCAGTATGAACCAAAGAACGGGTAGTTATGGCCAACGCCAGGGCCAAGCAGATGGTCCAGAGGTAGAACGCAAGATCCTTGGGCTTGCAGACAAGCTTGTTCAGTTTGGGAAGGAAATATCTGACAAGCACTGCCAGCAAAAGCGGGAGGACGAGGATGGAGAAGACCTTGCCCATCATCGTGCCGAGAGCCTGCATGAAACTCATGGTGTTATCGGGATTCAGCAGAGGCACCGATACTGAGATGAGGAAAGCGGTGACCACATTGATCAGCATGGTATAAGTCACGGTTGACGCCATGTCGCCGCCGAGCTTATCTGTTACCACAACCGCAGCAGTCGCCGTCGGGCAAATCATGCAGAGCATGAAACTTTCGATGAGGATATCTACCGATTCGCTGAAATCAGTGAGGCACAGCAGCAGCACCATGAGGATGAAGGTGCCGCCCTGGATGAGCAGCAACCACAGATGCCACGGCCGAAAACGGACGGTCTTGGGATCAATCTTGCTGAACGATAGGAACAGCATGCAGAAGAGCAGAGCCGGCTGGAGGAAACCCACAGCTTTGTTGGCTACAAGATGAGCCTGCGGCCCGAGATGCAGGGCCGCAAAGATGAAATAGGACGCCACGCCCACCGCCATTGACACGGGCAGGGCCCAGTTTTTCAGAAATGTTATGAGCTTGCTCAAGCTTTTTTGATGTAATCAACTATCCAGGCGCCGACTTCCTTAGTGCCGTATTTAGCTCCGCCTTCAACCTGAATCTCGGGAGTGCGTACGTTGGCGTCGAGAGAAGCCTTGACAGCCTTGCGGATGAGCGCGCCTTCTTCCTTGCAGTTGAAATATTCGAAGAGCATGGCGACAGAAAGGATCTGTGCCAGCGGATTGGCGATGTTCAAGCCTTTGGCCTGAGGCCATGAGCCGTGGATGGGTTCAAAGACGGGAGTGTGCTCTCCGGTAGAAGCCGAAGGCAGAAGACCCATGCTGCCGGTGATGCAGCTGCCTTCGTCGGTCAGTATGTCACCGAAAGTATTCTCAGTCACCATAACGTCGAAGAAGGTGGGTTCCTGGATCATACGCATAGCAGCATTGTCGACATACATGTAGTCGGTGCGAACCTCGGGATATGAGCTCTCCATCTCCTTTGCGATCTGACGCCATAGCCTGCTTGAAGCAAGCACGTTGGCCTTGTCCACTACTGTGAGGTGACGGCCGCGGCGCATCGCATATTCGAAACCGACTTTGAGGATACGCTCGATTTCGCCACGGGTATAGTAGTTCGTGTCGTAAGCCTTGTCGTTGTCCTGATATTTCTCACCGAAATACATACCGCCGGTGAGCTCGCGGATGCAGATGAAGTCGGCACCCTTGACGAGTTCCTCGCGAAGCGGAGATTTGTGGATAAGGCAGTCAAAGGTCTCGACCGGACGGATGTTTGCGAAAAGGCCGAGCTTCTTGCGCATCGCGAGAAGGCCCTGCTCGGGACGCACCTTTGCAGTCGGGTCGTTATCGTACTTGGGGTCGCCCACTGCTGAGAACAGGACCGCATCGGCATCCATGCAGGTGCGGAAAGTCTCCTCCGGGAAGGGATCCCCTACCGCATCGATCGCGGCGGCGCCGCAAATCGCATCCTTGAAGGTCACTTCATGACCGGCTTTGGCGCATACAGCGCTCATTACGTCAACACCTTGTTTTGAAATCTCGGGACCGATGCCGTCTCCGGCAAGAACTGCTATCTTGAACTTCATATCGTCTTTATATTAATTGTTTTCTTTCTGTTCGCTGGCCAGTATGTTCAGCATCTTAAGCGTAGCCTTGATGGCAGCCTCGACCTGGTCGGCGTCAAGACCGCGGGTATGTATAATACGTCCGTCCCACTCCCATGAAATCGTGGTCTGAACCAAGGCGTCAGTGCGGCCTCCGGGAGGAATCGACACTACGTAATCGGTCAACCAGGGGAATGCCGAATGCATATTGTCCCTGTAGATATGGCGCACGGCGCGTACGAAGGCGTCGTACTGACCGTCTCCGCTGGCCTGCCCCTCATATACTGCACCGTCGATTTCAAGTTTTACGCTGGCGATAGGTTTCAGACCGTACGCAGTAGTCACCATATAGCTCAATAGCTTCACTCGGTCCTCCACGGCGCTGTCATGCTTGAGGACATCGCTCACGATGTACGGCAGGTCATCGGCAGTAACCACTTCCTTCTTGTCGCCAAGCTCGATGATACGTTCAGTCACGCGGCGGGTCTGCTCCGGGGTGAGTTCCAGACCGAGGTTCTCGAGGTTCTTGAGAATGTTGGCCTTGCCGCTGTTCTTACCGAGTGCATATTCGCGCTTACGGCCGAAACGCTCGGGAATGAGGTCGTTGCAGTAGAGGTTGTCTTTCTTGTCTCCGTCGGCATGCACACCGGCCACCTGGGTGAACACATATTCTCCCACGACCGGACGGTTCGGCGGAATTGGCACGCCGGAATAGCTTGCCACCATTCGGCTCACCTGATGCAGACGACCTTCGTCGATGCCAGTCTCGACATCGGCAAGATCTTTCAGGATAGCCTGGACGCTGGCCAGAGGAGCATTGCCGGCCCTCTCGCCGAGGCCGTTGACGCAGGTGTGGACACCTTTACAACCAGCCTTCACTGCAGCAAGGGTATTGGCTGCCGCAAGATCATAGTCATTATGCGCGTGGAAATCGAAGTGGAGCTCGGGGAAAGCCGCCACCATCTTCTTTATAAAATCAGAAACCTGACAAGGACTCAGCACTCCGAGAGTGTCGGGAAGCATGAAACGCTTGATGCCGCTGTCCACCAGACTATCCATCAGGTTGAAGACATAGTCAGGAGAATCCTTCATGCCGTTGCTCCAATCCTCGAGGTATAGATTCACTGACACTCCTTTAGCCGTAGCGTCGGCCACAGCCTTGCGGATGTCAGAGAAGTGTTCATCCGGAGTTTTACCGAGCTGCTGGGTGCAATGGCGGTAAGAGCCCTTGCAAAGCAGGTTCATGCAGCGTCCGCCACAGTCGAGGATCCATTGTAGTGAAGCGCCGCCATCCACGAAACCGAGGACTTCGACACGGTCAAGCATATTGTGGCGGGCCGCCCAGTTGCAGATGTCACGGACAGAGTCCTTCTCTCCTGCAGAGACGCGGGCCGAAGCCACCTCAACGCGGTCTACCTTGAGGTCATTCAACAATGTGCGGGCGATAAGCAACTTCTCGTGGGCAAGGAAACTCACCCCCGTCGTCTGCTCGCCATCGCGCAGAGTCGTATCCATTATCTCAACTCTCATGGCAGTCTATGCGTTTGCCTTTTCCCAGGCTTCGATCTTGTCTTTGCTCTGAAGCAGGAAATCGATGTCGTCCAGAGCGTTCATGAGACAGTATTTCTTATAACCGTTTATCTCGAATTTCTCGCTGCGGCCAGTCGCGGTATTGGTGACAGTCTGAGCAGGAACATCCACAACCACTTCCATCTTCGGGTCGTTGGCGATGCTGTCGAACAGTTCGGCCAGGAAAGGCTCGCTGACCACGACGGGAAGCACGAAGTTATTGAGTTCGTTGTTCTTGTGGATATCTGCGAAGAAGCTGGATATAACGACCTTGAATCCATATCCGGCAATGGCCCATGCTGCATGTTCGCGGCTGCTTCCGCTGCCAAAGTTCTTGCCGGCGACGAGAATCTCACCGCCGTAGGCGGGATTGTTGAGCACGAAATCCTTGTTGGGAGTGCCGTCGGCATTGAAACGCCAGTCGCAGAACAAATTGTCGCCGAAGAACTTTTCATCCTTGGTCGTAGCTTTCAGGAAACGTGCGGGTATTATCTGGTCAGTATCGACGTTTTCCAAAGGCAGAGGCACGCAAGTGCTCTTTATGATGTTGAATTTCTGTTTCATGGCCGGATAACTTAAATGAGGGTCCTTGGATCTGTGATATAACCTGTAACGGCGGCTGCCGCAGCCATCAGAGGGCTTGCGAGGATTGTACGGGATCCGGGCCCTTGACGGCCCTGGAAGTTACGGTTGGATGTCGAAACTGAAAGCTTGCCTGCAGGAATCTTGTCGTCGTTCATGGCGAGGCAGGCAGAACAGCCGGGCTGACGGATTTCAAAGCCTGCGGCTGCCAGCACTTTGTCCAAGCCTTCGTCTTCTATCTGCTTTTTGACCATCCATGAGCCGGGAACCAGCCATGCGGTGACCCAGTCGGCTTTCTTGCGGCCTGCTGCTATTGAAGCGAATGCACGAAAATCTTCGATACGGCCGTTGGTGCAAGAACCGCAGAACACATAGTCGACCTTCTTGCCCTTGAGCGAATCGCCGGGAGCGAACTGCATATAGTCCAGAGCCCTTGAGAATGACTCGCGGCTTGATTCAGGAATATCTTCGATGGCAGGGATGGTGCTTGAAATACCCATACCCATACCGGGATTGGTGCCGTATGTAACCATAGGCTCGATATCGGCAGCGTCAAAGACGATCTCTTTGTCAAAAACAGCATCGTCGCCGCTGCGGAGGGTCTTCCACTCTGCTACAGCTTTGTCCCAGTCAGCACCCTTCGGGGCATGTTCACGCCCTTTCAGGTATTCGAAGGTAACCTCGTCGGGAGCGATGAAGCCGCCGCGGGCACCCATCTCGATAGAAAGGTTGCTGAGGGTCAGACGGCCTTCCATGCTCAGAGAGCGGATTGCGCTGCCTGAATACTCTACGAAATAGCCGGTCGCGCCGCTGGTCGACATCTTGCTCATGATGTACAGAGCCACATCTTTCGCAGTCACGCCTTTACCAAGCTTGCCTTCTACGCTGATGCGCATCGACTTCGGTTTTTGCTGAAGGATGCACTGCGATGCAAGAACCATCTCCACCTCGGAAGTGCCGATGCCGAACGCAACTGCTCCCATAGCTCCGTGGGTCGAAGTGTGAGAGTCGCCGCAGACAATCGTCATACCCGGAAGAGAGAGGCCCCTTTCAGGCCCTACGACATGTATAATGCCGTTTCTTGGATCCATCATGCCGTAATGGGTAAGGCCGAATTCGGCGGCATTAGCGGCAAGGGTGTCAACCTGCTGTTTGGAAACAGGGTCGGCGATAGGTTTGTCCTGGTCGTGAGTAGGGGTGTTGTGGTCGGGCATGCAGACTATCTTTTCCGGACGCAGGCATTTTATGCCGCGGCTGCGCATGCCGTCAAAAGCCTGGGGAGAGGTCACTTCGTGGCAATAAAGACGGTCGATATAAAGCTGTACGGGGCCGTCCTCTACCTGCTGTACCACATGTTTATCCCAGATTTTGTCGAAGAGAGTATTCATAAAGTGGTTTCAGATTTGATTCCAAGCGGCAAAGATATACATTAATTTAGATATCCTCGCGCCATATTGACACTGAAAACAGCATTCCCCGAGACAAAAAGTTCGGGGAATGCACATTTTTTCAGGAGACAGGCCCTGAAAAAGCCCTATGGGGCATACAGATTACAATGCCGAATATGCAGGAGAGAATGTATCTCCGTCGGCAGGATTGCCGGTAGTGAGGCCCTTCTTGAGCCATTTCATCCTCTGTGCAGAAGTACCGTGAGTGAATGAATCGGGAACTGTACGGCCGTAAGTCTGTTTCTGCAGACGGTCGTCACCGATGGCTGAAGCAGCGTCAAGACCTTCTTTGATGTCTCCGTCCTCGAGAGAACCGAAGTTCTTGTTGTCGTGATATGCCCATACGCCTGCATAGAAATCGGCCTGGAGCTCGAGCCTTACGCTGAGCTGATTAGACACGGTCTGAGAAGAGCGGGCCATCTGCTGGTGAACCTGGTCAAGGGTTCCAAGCAGATACTGCACGTGGTGGCCGACCTCGTGGGCGATTACATACGCCCAGGCGAAGTCGCCTGTCGTGCCGAACTGGCGTTTCATATCCTTGAAGAACGACAAATCGAGGTAAACACTCTGGTCGGCAGAGCAGTAGAACGGACCTGAAGAAGCAGTCGCTCCACCGCAGCCTGACTGAACGGCATCATTGAAAATGACGAGTTTCGGGGGAACGTATGTCAAACCGTTCTGACGGAAAATAGCTGTCCACACATCCTCAGTGCCTGCGAGAATCTTGGTGGCAAATTCAAAAAGTTGGCGATCCTCTTCGGTTTCAACGTATTCAGTGCCTGAAACGCCGCCTCCGAGGCCGTTGGCGTATTGCAATACTTCAGCAGGATTCTTGCCCAGAAGCATGTAAATGATACCTACGATAACGATTCCACCAAGTCCGAGACCTCCCACGGTCTTGGCTGTTGAAGAACCTCTGCGGTCTTCGACATTGGTACTTTGCCTTCTACCTTCGAGTTGCATATCAATAGTTTTAGGTTAAAAACAAACGAATTTAATAAAAAAATCAGAGCGATGCTAAAAGCTCACGATATTTTGTCATTGGCCAGAGCGAATCATCCACGATTTGCTCGAGTTCGTCGATGGAAGCTCGGAGTTCCGCCATGATCGGCACGATGCGGGCTTCGTACTGTCCCGCCCTCTCCGGAATGTCGGGGATGCGGTTGATTTCGTGGCGTATAGTTGTTACCCTGCCGGCAGTATCATTGATGATGTTCGACAGTTCGGCGATGCGGCTCAGAGTCTCCATCTCCTTGCCGGCATACTCCTGCAGCTTGTCGGGGAAGAATTCCTTGATGCCACGGACATTCTCGATGAGGATGTTCTGATATTTGATGGCCGTCGGGATGATATGGTTCATGGCCATGTCCACCAGCACCTTCGACTCGATCTGGATCTTCTTGAGATAGGTCTCTTCCTTGATTTCGAAGCGGGCAGTAATCTCACTGCGGTTCATCACCTTGTATTTCTCAAAGAGCGCTACATTCTTCTCGTCAAGGTATTCCTTGAAGGCCTCGGTGACGCAGTTGATGTCTTTCAACCCTCTCTTGTACGCCTCAGAAAGCCACTGCTCGCTGTAGCCGTTACCTTCGAAACGGATGTCCTTGGAAGCTATGGCGAATTTGCGGATGGTCTTGAGAATGGCTTCGTCCTTCTTCATGCCCTTGCCGATGAGCTTTTCCACATCTGCCCTGAAAAGGTCGAGCTGCTCTGCCATCGCGGTGTCTATCACGATTATCGGCATCGAGCAGTTCGCAGACGAACCGGTCGCGCGGAATTCGAAACGGTTGCCGGTGAATGCGAAGGGCGATGTGCGGTTGCGGTCGGTGTTGTCGAGCATAATCTCCGGAATCTTGCCGATATTGAGTTTAATGGCAGTCTTGCTGTCCGGAGTAAATTTCTTCGCCGCGCTGTGCTCTATGCCTTCCATCATCGCTGTCATTGTGCTTCCGCAGAAGACTGAAAGGACTGACGGCGGAGCCTCGTTGCCTCCTAGACGATGGGCGTTGGTGGCCGAGGCGATGGATGCCATCAGCAGCGAGCCGTATTTCTCTGCAGCCATCAGCGTGCAGACGAAGAAGGTCAGAAAGAGCATGTTCCCCTTCGGATTGTGTCCCGGAGAATGGAGGTTGATACCTGTATTGGTAGCAAGTGACCAGTTGCAGTGCTTGCCGCTGCCGTTGACTCCCTGGAAGGGCTTCTCGTGGAAAATGACTTTCAGGTGGTGCTTGGGAGCTACCTTATTCATTATAGACATCAGCAGAATGTTGTGGTCCGCGGCGACATTTGCCTCCTCGTAGACTGTAGCGCACTCAAACTGGTTCGGCGCCACCTCGTTGTGTCTCGTCTTCAGCGGAATGCCAAGCTTGTAGGCCTGCTCCTCGAATTCCTTCATGAAGTTCTCCACCCTCTCTGGAATAGCTCCCCAGTAGTGGTCTTCGAGCTGCTGGTCCTTTGCGGCAGGATGGCCCATCAGTGTACGGCCTGTCTGCTGCAGGTCTGCGCGGGAGTTGAAGAGAGCTTCGTCGACGAGGAAATACTCCTGCTCCCAGCCGAGGTTTGTGATGACCCTGTCGATGTCTTTGTCGAACAGGCGGCACACCTCTACGGCAGCTTTGTCCACCGCAGCCATAGCCCTGAGCAGCGGAGCCTTGAAATCAAGAGCTTCGCCGGTATAGGCCACGAAAATGCTGGGGATACAGAGGGTCTTGTCTATCACGAAGGTGGGTGAAGAAGGATCCCAAGCGCTGTAGCCGCGGGCCTCGAAAGTGTTGCGAAGACCGCCGCTCGGGAAAGAACTTGCATCCGGCTCCTGCTGTGACAGCACATTGCCACTGAAAGACTCGAAAGACTTGCCGCCGGGCAGAGGCTCCAGGAAGGCGTCGTGTTTCTCGGCAGTCGATTCGTTGAGCGGCTGGAACCAGTGGGTGTAATGGGTGGCGCCGCGCGAGATGGCCCACATCTTCATGCCTGCAGCCACCTGGTCGGCTATCTTGCGGTCGATGCGCTTTCCGCCTTCGATCGCTTCCATTACGCTTGAGAAAGCATCTTTGGAGAGATACTCCCTCATCTGTTCCTTTCCGAAGACATCTATACCGAAATATTCTGAAATCTGCCTGTCACTGGGCTTGAACTCCACTGCAGCACGGGTCTGCATCTGTTCTAACGCCCTGAATCTTGAAGAATCTGCCATTATTTGTCAAAATTTTCGCAAATGTAATAGAAAAACTTGCATTTTTTAGAAATATACCCCCTATTTTTAGGGGTATCATTTCCAAAAAGTATATATTTGCACAAAATATTCCGAAAAACAATGAAAAAAGCTCTTCTATTTACACTTTCAGCTATCATTTTGACTGTCGCCGTATCTTGCGGCCAGTCCAACTATATCGGCGATTCCCTTGAACGCGCAGAACCTTCAGCCGAACTGACAGCGGCCATGGACAGATATTATGCAGCCCTTGACACTACAAAAGACGTCACGATGCATAGCATCATGGTGATGCAGCACGGCAAAGTGCTCGCGGAGCGCTGGATGAACGGATGGACTCCGGATAGCCTTCATGTCATGTATTCTGTCAGCAAGACCTTCACCGCCACGGCTGTCGGCTTTGCAATAGAAGCCGACAAGCTAAAACTCACAGATAAGGTTATTTCTTTCTTCCCGGACAAACTACCCGCTGAAGTGAGCGACAATCTCGCGGCGATGACCGTATGGGACCTGCTGACAATGACCGCCGGCCATGATGTCGACCACACATACGAGGCGATGCGCAAAGCCAACGAGGACCCTGAATTCGACTGGGTGAAAGATTTCCTCGCCTACCCCGTCGAGCATAAGCCCGGCGATTTCTATTGCTACAACAGCCTGGCCTCGTTGATGCTTTCTGCAATAGTACAGGAAGTAACAGGAAAGAATGTGATGTCTTATCTGGAGCCCCGCCTCTTCAAGCCGCTGCACATTTCCGGTATCGAGTGGAGCGAAACCGCCCAGGGCATCAACCACGGCGGCTGGGGTCTCTACCTCAAGACCGAAGACATGGCCAAGATGGGGCAGCTCTTCCTTAACGGTGGAGAATGGAACGGCAAGCAAGTCGTTGCTTCAGAATGGGTTGCAGAAGCCTCAAAGAAACAGACAGACTGCGTCCCCGCAGGCATCCGTTCCGAGGAGCTCGAGAGCAGAGGCTTGACAAAAGAGAATAGCGACTGGTTGCAGGGTTACTGCTATCAGATGTGGAGAACACGCCACAACGGCTACCGTGCCGACGGTGCAATGGGTCAATTCATCCTCATCTTCCCTGACAAGGATGTTGTAATAGCCTGCACTTCCAATTCACGGAATACCCAGAAGGAACTCAACCTTATATTCGACAATATACTGTCAGTCCTTTAAAGGGACTCAACGATTGCCGTACATGGCGTCGTAATAGTTCTGATAGTCTCCGCTGGTGACATTGTCCAACCACTCCTGGTTGTCAAGATACCAGCGGACTGTTTTTTCTATACCTTCCTCGAACTGGAGAGAAGGCATCCAGCCAAGGTCACGGCTCAGTTTGCGGCTGTCGATGGCATAACGCAAATCATGGCCTGCGCGGTCTGTAACGTATGTGATGAGGTCTTCGTCAGCTCCAGCGGGACGGCCGAGCAGCCTGTCGACAGTAGCAATCAGGACCTTTATCAGGTCGATGTTCTTCCATTCGTTGAAACCGCCGATGTTGTATGTATCGGCAATCTTTCCTTCATGGAAGATAACGTCGATTGCGCGGGCATGGTCCACGACATACAGCCAGTCACGCACGTTCTCGCCCTTGCCGTAGACGGGCAGAGGCTTGCGGTGACGGATATTATTAATAAAGAGAGGTATCAACTTCTCCGGGAACTGGTAAGGGCCGTAGTTGTTGCTGCAGTTGGTTACAACAGTAGGCATGCCGTAGGTATCGTGGAAAGCCCGCACGAAGTGGTCCGAAGAGGCCTTCGATGCGCTGTAGGGGCTGTGCGGATTATACGGGGTTTCTTCGGTGAAGAACTTATCGCCATAGACTTCGTGAGCTGAGAACTCGGGGGTCAGGCCCTCCGGGTGCGTAAGCTCCAAGGCGCCGTAAACTTCGTCGGTAGATATATGATAGAAGCGTTTCCCCTCGTAGCCGGTCTTTTCCCATTGCAGGCGGGCAGCCTGAAGCAGGGACAGAGTGCCGAGCACATTGGTCCTTGCGAAAGTGAAAGGATCCTTGATACTGCGGTCTACGTGACTTTCTGCGGCGAGATGGATGATTCCGTCGATGTTCTCGTCTGCAATAAGCTTGCTTACCGTGTCGAAATCGCAGATATCTGCCCTCACGAAGCTATAGTTGGGCTCATTCTCGATGTCCTTGAGGTTGGCAAGGTTGCCGGCGTAGGTAAGTTTGTCGAGGTTGATGATGTGATATTGCGGATACTTTTTGACAAAGAGGCGCACTACGTGGCTGCCGATGAATCCGGCGCCGCCGGTTATCATTATATTCCTTTTATAAGACATGCTTTTATCAATATTTGAAGGGTGAATCAAAATCTTTCAGCAAGCCGCGCTTGCAATCTTTTTCCGAAAGCAGGATATCCTCTTTCGCTATCGGCCAGTCAATGCCGATGTCAGGGTCGTCCCAGGCAAGGCCTCCCTCAGATGCCGGGGCATAGAGGCTGTCGCACTTGTACTGGAAAAGGGCCGTCTCGCTCAACACCAAATAGCCATGCGCGAAGCCGCGCGGAATGAAGACCTGCAGATGGTTGTCCTCGGACAGTTCCACAGCCTCATAGCGCCCGTAGGTCGGCGAACCTTTGCGCAGGTCTACCGCAACGTCGAGCACCTTTCCGCGCACGACGCTCACAAGCTTGGCCTGGCTGTGCGGAGGCAACTGGAAATGCAACCCCCGTAGAACTCCGTACTGAGACAGGGCCTGGTTATCCTGAACGAAGGAAATCTTCTTCTCCATAGCCTCCCTGAATTCACGGGCGTTGAAACTCTCGAAGAAATAGCCGCGGCCATCATGGAAAACATGAGGTTCTACGACTACCAGTCCGTCTATAGATGTCGGTCTTACCTTTATCTTCATCATTTGAGCGGATTCTTGTCAGACATATACCATTCAGCCATCTGCCTCAGCCCGTCTGCCAGCTGCACTGCAGGTTTGTATCCCATATCCCTTTCGAGTTTGGCGGTGCTTGCGTAGGTCTGTGGCACGTCGCCGGCCTGCATCGGCAAAAACTCTTTGACCGCCTCGCGGCCCAGGGCGTTTTCGAGGGTGGAGATGAAATCCATCAGCATCACGGGATTCGAGCAGCCGATGTTGTAGACTTCATGGCCGGCAGCGGGAGCTTTGTCCAGCACACGGATTACGCCCTCTACTATATCATCTATATAGGTAAAGTCGCGACGCATGTTGCCGTTGTTGAATACTTTTATCTTCTCGCCTTTCAGGATGGCTTTGGAGAACAGCATCGGAGCCATATCCGGCCGGCCCCAGGGGCCGTAGACGGTGAAGAACCTCAACCCCGTCGCCTTCATGCCGTAGAGGCTGCAATAGCAGGAAGCCATCAGCTCGTTGGCCTTCTTCGTGGCAGCATACAGGCTCTTGGGATTATCCACGAAATCGGTCTCTTCGAAAGGCACCTTTTCGTTGCCTCCGTACACCGAACTTGAGCTGGCATAAACCAGATGCCTAACGGGATAATGGCGGCAGCACTCGAGAATGTTACCAAAACCCACGATGTTGCTGTCGATGTAGGCTTCCGGGTTTTCGATGCTGTAGCGCACTCCTGCCTGGGCGGCAAGATTGATCACGGCATCAAACTTTTCAGCAGCAAACAGTTCCGGCAGAGCCTTGCGGTCGGCGATGTCCATCTTGACGAAACGGAACTCAGCCGGCAGTTCGGCCAGACGTGCATGTTTGAGGCGAACGTCGTAATAGTCGTTGAGATTGTCGAGCCCGACGACCTCGTCTCCCCTTTCGATCAAGCGTTTCGATACATAATAGCCGATAAAACCTGCGGCTCCTGTGACTAATACTTTCATGCCTGTTCCCATTGGTTACGTAACAATTCTAAGGCAGCGACGTTAGCCTCAGCCCTGTCCCCGGCACAGCCGCACTCGAAGGACATGTAGTAAGGGAATTCCAGCTCCTTCATGGCGCGGAAGCCCGCTATGTAATTATCCACCTCGCCGTCTTCACCCGGAGTCACGCGGCGGCCGCGGCTCGCGATATGCACGTGGCGGAGGTACTCCTTGCCGGCAGACATCAGCGCTGCGTAGTCACTGGTTTCTTCCTTCATGTGCCAGAAGTCGCCCATGCACTTTACGCCTTCGCTGTTACTGTCGCGGCAAATAGCTGCGGCATCAGACACCAGCCTCATATAGAAAGCCTCTCCCCTGTTCAGCGGTTCGAGGATTACAGTCGTACCTTTGGAAAGAGCATATTCGCCAAGTTCGTGCAACTGCTCGCAAAGGTAATTCCTGGTCTCAAGGGTGTGAGGCATGCAGGGTTTCTGATGGTTGAAAGCAGGCACCATGATGACTCCGGTAGAACCGATCTGACCGGCGGCGTCGACAATCTCGCGCATCGAACTGTCGAATTCGGCCTTGACTGCGGGATCCTCGGCGAGGATGAAGCCTCTGAAGCCTGCGCAGATTGCAGAAACCTTCAGATTCCTTCCTTCCAGAGCCTTGGCTATCTCGTCATAGTTCTTGACCAGCTCCTGGCCGCCCGGCTCGTAGCCTACTACGCCGAGGGACTCCATATAGTCAAACTTTTCTGCATAGCTCTGGCCTATCGCCGTCCCGGTCTGGAATGAGATATTCAAAGCCACCTTAGACTTGGCGGGCTTGGCAGCGCATGATGTCAGCACGCTTGCAGGGCCACCTGCAAGAGCAATCGCGGCAGCACCGGCCGCAGTCGTCTTGAAGAAACTTCTTCTATCCATAGCTTATTTCCTTGCTTCACCCGGAACGGGAACGGTGTATTTCTTAAGATCGAGCGGGCCTATCTTCAAACTGTCGATATCTGCAGGCAGATAATCCTGGTCCATGGCGCTCATTTCATCCCAGGTCACGGTCTTTCCGGTATATGCGGCTTCGCGGCCCATGATACCGGCGAGGGTTGACATGCCGCACTGGGTTGCTTCGTCGAGCATCTCACCCTTGCGGATATGGTTGACCCAGTCTACATGCTCCAGAGTATAAGGGTCATGCTGCTGGAATTCAGCCTTCGCAGCTTCCTCGTCGTATTTCCAGATGATATTGCCCTGCAGGTCCTTGATGGCGTGCTCAACGCTATTCCAAGAGCCTTTCGTGCCCTGTACATACTCGCTTACATTGCTTGAGCAGCCGTCGATCTGGCGGCAGAAAGAATGCATGTGGATGCCGTTCTCGAATTCGAAGTCGATGCTGAAGTTGTCATACTGGTCGCCAGTGATGCGACGCTGACGAGAGCCGACTCCGGTAGCCTTTACGGGGTGTATACCGCCGGCCATCCAGAGGAAGACGTCGATATTGTGGACGTGCTGTTCTACGATATGGTCACCTGAGAGCCATTTCCAGTTCACCCAGTCGCGGATGTTCCACTCCATGTCGCTCCAGCCTTTCTGGCGCTCGCGATACCAGAGCATGCCTTGGTTCCAGTAAACGTTACCGCCGGTGATTTCTCCGATATAGCCCTGCTGAATCTTTTCGAAAGCAGCAACATACGGGCGCTGGTGGTGACGCTGGGTTCCGGTCACTACGGCGAGACCCTTGGCCTGAGCCTGTTTGGCAGTAGCCATGATGATGCGGTAGCCTTTTGCATCAACAGCGATCGGTTTCTCGAGGAAGCAATGCACGCCTTTCTGCACTGCATACTGGAAATGATACGGGCGGAACACGGGCGGAGTTGCAACAACTACCATATCCACTCCGGAATCAATCACTTTCTTGTAAGCGTCGAAGCCGACGAAGCAGTTCTCGGCGGTCAGAGGCTGGCCTTTGTCCTGCATCTTCTTCAGGAAGGCGTCGGTCTTGTCCTTGAAAGTATCGCCGCAAGCGACGATCTTGATGCCGTCGGCAGCTGCCAGAAGATTGTCGATGGCGCCGTTTCCGCGGCCGCCGCAACCGATAAGGCCGGCTTTCAACTCACGACCTGGCGCTGCCTTGTCGGGAAGCTCGGGGATGTAGTATTCACCGGGTTGCTGCAGGGGAACAAGCTTGGCATCTTTGTCCTTGCCGCTGCAAGATGACAGGATGGGCGTAGAGGCCACGATGGCTGCGCCGCCGATTGCTGCGCTGCAGCCGAAAAATTCTCTTCTTGAAAGTTTTTTCATAGCTATAGTTTTATATTATTTCATTTCAATTCTTCAGGTACTTCACAAACCACACGGAATCCTATTCCCTTTATGTCGGAATACCACCAGATGCTCTTGGGATTCTGGGGGTCGGTGCGCAGCCAGGCGTCGTGCTCCGTATGGCTCCTTGAAGCGCAGCGCACATCAGCAGCGTCGGAAGCATAATAGCCGCCGCGCACTACATATTCTTCGCCGCTCTGCGGGCCGCGGGGGTTCACCGCACCGTCCTGCAAAGCGCTGTAGGCATCTTCAGCATACCAGTCCGCGCAGTATTCCATCACGTTGCCGAGCATGTTCTTCAATCCGAACGGATTGGCGGCCACGCGCGAAGGTTCCTGAGTCTTGCCTCCGCTGTTGCCTCCATACACCACATTGCTTGCTATACCGACAGTATCGGCTTTGAATATGCCTTTCAGGAAGCCCTCCGAAGAGAACTTCTTAGGATTGCCTTCGAAGAAATACGGTTCCGCCGTGCCGCCGCGGGCTGCGTATTCCCACTCAGCCTCGGTGGGCAGGCGATATTTGCGGCCTGTCTTGAGTGACAGCCACTGGCAGAAGGTCTCCGCGGCATAGTGGGTCATAGTTATGGCAGGTCGCGAGCCCATGCCCCAGCCCTGGTCCGGAGCTCCGAAAGGAGGAGTCGGGCCGCTGACGGCATCTATGTCGTCGCGGGAATTGTGGGCATACACTGTCTCAGGCGCTGTGCGGCCTTCCGACATTGTCTCCCTGTAGAAAGCCCAGAACTGGTCCCAAGTTGTCTCTACTTCGGCCATGAAGAACGGGGATACCTCAACGTTGCGTTGGGGACCTTCGTTAGCCTTTCTCAAAGGTTCGCCTTCTGGAGAGCCCATCTTGAAGGAACCGCCGGGCACTGCTATCATCCTTATCGAAGCTGTAGTGCCGGGAATGGTCTCTATGAAATCGGAGAATGAAGTCAGTTCTGCGCGGGTTTCATATACAGGCCCGGCAGATACGGGGACAGTCTTCATGCTTCCGTGCGTATAGTTCGGGTCGTAGTGTCCTGCATCCAGATGGCAGCTTATGCACTGCAGGTTGTTTTTTGCAGCGTATTCATCGTAGTAGAGATGGGCCACCACGGCCTCGTCGCTCACTCCTTCTGGATAGAGGTTGGTATGGCAGCTGACGCAGGATTCGTTGTAGACTGTCTTGACTGCATGGTCCAGCTCGCCCATGGCATCCCAGTTTATCTTTTCCTTATCCTTGAACCAATTTGCGAAGATGTCCTTGGCTCCCATGCCGGTCTTTGCCATGAAACGGCGGCCGGGCATAGTTTCGGGAGGGAGATGGCAGGCCACGCAGTCCGTCACCGTGCCGGAGCTGTTGCTGTAGTGCATCGACTGCTTCCAGGCAGCATCAGCGTCGGTGTGGACGTGGCAGGACATGCAGTATTCGTTGGTCGAGGTCTTGGCGTAAGTGTAATGCATCCCCGCCATCAATGCAAGCCCGAAAACGAATCCGCACGCTGCTGCTGTTATCGCCCCTTTCTTCGACATTATTGCTCTATCATCCTTATCAGATATTGTCCGTACTGGTTCTTGAGCATCGGCTGCGCGTCTTCCCTAACCTTTGCTGCATCAATCCAGCCGTTGCGGTATGCTATTTCTTCAAGGCAGGCTATCTTAAGGCCCTGCCTCTTCTCAATGACCTCGAAGAAAGTCGAAGCCTCGGCCAGGGAATCGTGGGTGCCGGTGTCGAGCCATGCGAATCCGCGACCCAGCAGCTGAACCTTCAGCTTGCCCTTTTCCAGGAAGGCTTGGTTGACAGAAGTGATTTCCAGTTCGCCCCTTGCGGAAGGCTTGACCTCCGCCGCAACTTTCACCACCTCATTCGGGTAGAAATACAGGCCTACGACTGCATAGTTGCTTCTGGGTTTAGCAGGCTTCTCTTCGATGCCGATACAGTTGCCGGCAGAATCGAACTCGGCCACGCCGTAACGCTCCGGGTCGCTGACCCAGTAGCCGAAGATGGTGGCCTTATCGTTCTTCTCGGCATCATTCACTGCAGCAGCAAGCTTCTCTACGAAGTGCTCTCCATGGAAGATGTTGTCGCCCAGCACGAGGCAGGCGCTGTCGTCTCCGATGAATTCCTTCCCTATGATGAAGGCCTGCGCCAGGCCGTCAGGGCTGGGCTGTTCAGCGTATGAAAGCTTCACTCCAAACGCCGACCCGTCGCCGAGAAGCCTCTCGAATGCGGGAAGGTCGTGGGGTGTGCTGATGACAAGGATTTCCCTTATCCCGGCAAGCATAAGGACGCTCAGGGGATAATAGATCATGGGCTTGTCATAGATGGGAAGAAGCTGCTTGCTGACGCCTTTGGTGATAGGATATAGTCTTGTGCCGGAACCTCCGGCGAGAACGATGCCTTTCATGGGGAATATATTTTTTCAAATTTAGTTTTTTTCTGCCACAAATTGTAAATTTGTGAGGTGTTTTCGAAAATTGTAGAAGCGGTCAACAATGTAGTCTGGAGCCCCGCGCTTGTGGTGCTTCTGATTTTTGCCGGTCTTTTCTTCACCTTCCGCACACGTTTCGTGCAGGTGAGAAGGCTTGGCCTGATGGTCAAGCTGCTCTTCACCAAGCACGAAGATGAATCCGAGCCGAAGCCGGACAAATCCGGGGCGGTAGTTCCCAAGAACAAAGTATCATCGTTCAGCGCCTTCTGCATGGCGCTGTCCGGCCGTGTAGGCACAGGAAACATCGTGGGCGTCGCCACGGCCATAGCCCTCGGCGGCCCGGGTGCCATCTTCTGGATGTGGCTCATTGCTTTCTTCGGAGCTTCCACGGCTTTCGTGGAGTCCACTCTTGCCCAGATCTACCGCTTCCCGCACCATTCCAGCTTCCGTGGCGGCCCGTTCAGCTACATTCAGGAAGGGCTGCACCAGCGCTGGCTGGGCTTAGTCTTCGCTGTCATCACACTTGTCGGATATGGTCTGTTCCTGCCGACTGTTCAAGCCAACGGCGCTTCGCAGGCATTTCTTAATTCGTATAGCATCTCTCCTCTTGCCACCGGCATCGGGCTGGCAGTGCTGCTGGCGATAGTCATCATCGGAGGTGTCAGGAGAATTGCTGACGTAGCATCGATAGTCACTCCTTTCATGGCGTTGGGCTATATCATTGTGGCACTGGTGGTCCTGGCCTGCAATGCGAAGCAGATTCCTTTCCTGCTGGGGCAGATTTTCACCAACGCCTTCGGCATCAACCCGCTGTGCGGCGGTATCCTCGGCTCGACCATAATGATGGGAGTAAAGCGCGGCATCTTCTCTAACGAAGCCGGGCAGGGCGGCGGAGCTATGGTTTCCGCCACTGCAAATGTCAAGCACCCGGCCCAGCAGGGTCTTGTGCAGGCCTTTTCGGTATATGTCGACACTCTGCTTGTCTGCACCGCCACAGCCTTGATGATCCTTTCTGCCGGCACCTACAACATCATCGACTCCAATACCGGCGAGATGCTGGTCGCCAACGCTCCCGAGCTCGGCAACAACTATGTAAACTTCACTCAGTCGGCTGTCGATTCTGTCTTCGGCGGCTTCGGCGGGCAGTTCATCTCCATCGCTCTGATTTTCTTCGTCTTCACCACCTTGATGGCATACTACTTCTACTCTGAAAGCAGTATCATCTATATCTGTCGTGAGGTGGCCAAGAAGCATAAGATTCAATACCCTCGCAAGCTCGAAGACACTTTCATCTGGATTTACAGGATAATGCTTCTCAGTGCCGTGGTGTTCGGAGCCGTGCGCGAGACTGACGTCATCTGGCAACTCGGCGACATCGGCGTAGGCCTCTCTGCCTGGGTCAACGTCATCGCCATCCTCATCCTCTGCCCCCAGGCCTTCAAAGCCCTGCGCGAATACGAGAGCCGTCTGAAGAAATAGAAAAGCCTTCCACAATTCAGAGGAAGGCAATTCATCGCAATAACACTTAAAAGAGTTTATTTCTTGGAGCAGCCACAGTTGCAGTTGTATTTGCAGCTGGCGCAGTCACATCCGCAGTTACAGCTTCCGCCGCTGTGTCCGCAAGAGCAGCTGGTTTTGCCTTTACCAACGCCGACTATCTTCACTACGAAGTAGGCGACCGCTGCGGCTATGATTGCGTATGTGAGTATGACTTGCATTATTTATAACAATTGTCCGACGTGCCAGAAGATAAATGATACAACCCATGCCAGACAGGTGGTGTAGACCACGCTGAATGCGGCCCATTTGCGCCCGGCTTCCTTCGCTATGGCCGAGATTGCAGCGATGCAAGGGAAGTAGAGCAGTATGAACAGCAGGAAGGTGTAGGCCTTCAGCGGAGTGAAGAAGGCATTGCCGTTCTCGTCTGTCACGGATTTCAACTTGGCCTGCAGGCCGGCGGTATCGTCCTCATCAACCTCCTGCACTCCGTAAAGCACTCCGAGAGAGGATACCACGACTTCCTTGGCTGCAAGGCCTGTGGTAAGGCTCACTCCCATGCGCCAATCGAAGCCCAGCGGCTTGACTACCGGCTCTATAGCATGGCCTATGCGGCCGATATATGACTGTTCGGCCTGCTCTGCCGGAGTCATTTCGGTTTTCGGCCTCGGGAAATAGCCGAGCGCCCAGATGATGACTGAAGCAGCCAGGATTACGGTTGCCATCTTCTTCAGATAGAGCACGCTCTTGTCCCACATGTGGACGAGGATGTTGCGCAGCGTCGGGAAGCGGTATGGCGGCAGTTCCATCACGAACTGGTCGGATGAATTCTTGAAGACTGTCTTGTTCAGGAGCACCGAGGTGAGAATGGCGAACAGGATGCCTACGGCATAGAGGCTCAGCAGCACAAGGCCTTGGTTATGTGAGAAAAATGCAGCCACGAACAGCAGGTATACCGGCAGCCTTGCAGAGCAAGACATGAACGGTATTGTGAGTATCGTCAGTATCCTGTCTTTGGGATTCTCGAGGGTCCTGGTAGCCATGATTGCGGGTACGCCGCAGCCGAAACCGATGATATACGGTATGAACGACTTGCCGTGCAAGCCTATTCGGTGCATCAGTTTGTCCATGATGAAGGCCGCGCGGGCCATGTATCCCGTGTCTTCGAGGAACGAGATGAACATGAACAGGATTATGATGTTCGGCAGGAACACCAGCACGCCTCCTACTCCGGATATTATACCGTCCACCAGCAGGTCGTTGAGCATGCCTTCGGGCAGTATGCGGCCCACCCAGTTTCCAAGCGCTGCTATTCCTGCTTCAAGCCATTCCTGGGGATAAGCTCCGAGGGTGAAGGTAGTCTGAAACATTATCCAGAGGAATATTATCAGTATCGGGAAGCCGAGGTAGCGGTTTGTCAGGACGGTGTCGAGGGCGTAGGCCAACTTGCGCTTGTCTTCCTTAGCGGGCGTAAGGGTTTCCTTCAGGGCGCCGCGGATGAAGCCGTAGCGGATATCGGAGATAATGTCGGCGATGTCGCCGCGGTATTCTTTCTCAAGGCGGGCGCGAGCCTCGTCGGCTGCGGCCTTGATGGCAGCGAAATTGTCGGTTTTTTCAATCGATTTGGTGAGGATCTTGTCACCCTGTATCAGTTCGAGAGCAAGATAACGGCCGTGGTAGCGGTCGCGGAGTTTTTGGTCTTCATCGATGCATTTCTTTACACTGCTGATGCATTCTTCGACATTCTCGCCGTAATTGATATGGATGTGTTTAGTGTAACCGTCTTCGTCGCAGTAAGTGTGGACAATCTTCTCCAGCACGTCTTCCACTCCTCTTCCGGTACGAGCCACGACAGGCACGATGGGGAAACCGAGCATCTTCTCGAGGCTCTCGACATCCAGTTTGTCGCCGGATTTCTCGAGTTCGTCATACATGTTGAGCGCCATCACCAGCCTCGGGTTCATGTCGATGAGCTGGGTGGTGAGGTACATGTTGCGCTCGAGGTTGCCGGCATCGACGATGTTCAGCACCAGGTCGGGATTGTGGTGGAGCAGGAAGTCGCGGACATAGAGTTCTTCCGGAGAATACTCGGTAAGAGAATATGTGCCCGGCAGGTCCACGAGGTGGATGGTGTAACCTTTATGGTAGAATGTTCCGATCTTGCTGCTGACCGTCACTCCCGAATAGTTGCCGACTTTCTCGCGAAGGCCGGTGGCCAGGTTG
>Ga0310696_10001882_pt1 | contig 29129 bp, 46 predicted proteins | sample AusTroGonzalo_MG_4_FD_203885 | JGI IMG/M metagenome (GOLD analysis project Ga0310696, IMG submission 203885) | Bovine rumen microbial communities from tropical cattle in Woodstock, Queensland, Australia - Gonzalo_02 (v2) (version 2) | ecosystem: Host-associated > Mammals > Digestive system >... | reverse complement strand
GGATTGTCACTCATAGACTTGCCAATCTTCCTGATAAGTCCACGGATACTGTCAAGACCGAAGCGCATGTCTTCAAGAAGCAAGGAAGCCGTAGTCGTAGTCTGACGCTTGTAGACTTCCATAGCCTCTTTCAGAGTTGCTGACGGCTTCCAGCCTTCGCCAAGCCCTTCCTGCTTTATTATTTCCGCAGAACGCTCTTCATCATCAATAAGAAACTGGTAAGTGCTTCTTGGGTCGCACATGAACCAGAGATAGGAAATCTGCTTCCAGAATTCCTCTTTCTTGGCAGACCTGTCCTTACGGAAGAGTTCCCTGATAGGCTTGACGAGCAAGGCTTCGTCTGCAATCTTAAAGTCTATTCCGTCAAAGTCAATTAACTTCATTGCCTGTGTCTACAATGTGCCACACAGTATTCATCTTGTAATACATGTCGCCAATCTTGTGAATCTGCTGTGCGGTGCCGGTTTCATTGAAAGAAGGAACGGTAACACAGGTAACTTCGATGTCGTCCTTCCAGTCCTTCTTCTTTTTAAACAGGTTCTTAAACCACTTGCACATCTTACTTCGCTTTAATGTTGGTCTTCAGAAGGAATCCAAGTTCGCACTCAATGGCTTCCGCGTTATTCCAAGAAAGGATTCCCATAGTGTCAGGAAGGAAAGGAAGGTTGCCGAAACGCTGACCAGTCCAGAGTCCGTGCAGTTCGTCTTTCTTAGGCTTGCTGTAGAAGATACCTATCACACCGTCACGATCCATCGCTGCATACAGTCCCTGAAACCCGTTGCTCCATTTGTTTGCAACGATAAGGTCTTCCTCCTTGAATTCCCTTTCAAGTCCACCGACCTCCTTCATCGTGAAATCACCTTCTACATTGGTGGGAACTCCGACAGCTTCTATCGTTTCCCAAGTCTTTCGTACAATTGCTTTCATATATTTTTATTGAAGTAATCCACCTTCGTCTATCTCGCAGTCTTCAGGAGACACAGCGAACTCAATGTCGCTGTTCTGAATCCTCAGATACTGCTGACCGCCAACCTCGACCATAGGAATCTCATAGTACATGGACATATTGTCGCTCTGTACATTGTCCTCGATCGCACCGGGAATATGCCTTACCTTAGCATAACGCTTGAAGTTGATGAACACTATATCCCCCGGCTTAAGGTCTGTCACCATTTTGCCGACTGCGAACACGCGCTGGTAGGGATTCATAGTACCCTCCATCTTCGTAGCATCGAGGATAAGACCACCGTTCGTAGTCACATCGCCCTTATAGGTCGTTGCTGTAGTAAGCACACCATTGAACAATGGGCGTATATTCCGTAAAATCTTAAATGCCATTTTTCTGTTTCTTTATTACCTGACTTGCAAGCCTTTTTCCGTCTTTGCCGACAAGCCAGACTCTGTTATAATCTTCACTTGCCTTACGCTTTTCGGGCAAGACAGGAGCGCGTCCAGAAAGTGCAATCTCAGCAATGTTCTCGATGTCATCCTGAGAATATTTCTTCCTGTAGTTGCTCCTGTGGGCCTGCTCGATAAGCCTTGACTCGTTCGCCCTCCATTTCAGATACCTGCTGTACACAGGCCCAAGACGACCTATGCATGGAATCTGCACAACAAAGACGTAAGAGTCGAATACCTCCTTCGAGAAAATCTTCCGAGCCGTATTGAACGGAAGACTTCTCGCACGGATTGTTATACTGTCAAAGAACGAATGCACGACTTTCCGCACATCGGAAGCCTCGAAGCCAAGTTCCTTACCTACCTTGACGAAATCAGCCTCGTCAATCCTGTTTCGGTGCACTTATGGGATTGTTTGGTGAAGACCAGTCAAAGACAATCTGCAACACGAACCTCGGCTCTTCTGTCTTGTCCGGTATAAACCGCTTGTTTATCTCACCATTGATAAGGAACTCAGCACGCTTCAGGCTTGCAAGAATCATCTGGAAATGTGCAGGAGACATACTCAGCGACTCCCTGATGTCCTTACGGGATGTCTGTGACCACAAAACCTCCTTCAGTACCTCCGGGTCAGTGATGTTATCCTTCAGGCGGTAGTACTGTTCGAGTATCCTTGCAGCCACATCCATCTCCCTGTCGGTAAGACCGTGATACGGCGTGAGCAGTTGCAAGAACTTCTTGTAGAAACTGCTCTTGGTGCACGGAACCCTTACCCACTTGTTAGGCTTCATCCTGCTTTTCGTTAGACTCAGCCTGCTTCTTCTCTTCCTCCATAGCCGCATTTGCCGCCTCGTCGAAGGAGATAAGTGCGCTCTTAATTCTGTTGGTGCACCAGTGTATAAACTTGTCGTCGTACCTGTTAGGATGCTCCAACACCTTGAAAAGCATACTCAGGAAGAACGACGAATAGTCGAACTCCCTGTTCTCGAGAGCCTTACGCATCTGCTCGTTCTCGTGAGCCAGACGCTGATTCTGTACATGAAGATTGCTGGCGATGTCTTTCAACTGCTCGTAAGACACCCTCTGCTCTTCCTGCGGCGCCGCCGCTTCATTGTTCTGTTTTACTTCTTCCATATTGTGATTATTTATAAACGGTTTCTGTGAATCTTCACTTTCCTTGTTCTGCCGTACCCTCCTTTCCTGTCGGTGAGTCGCAATGCTCCAGTTCCGTAGGAGAACACCCAGTCGCAGAATCGGTCATATTCAGGGTCGGAGTCATCTGGAAATGAATCTCCTGAAAGGATAACGCAGAAGGATATTCCGAGCATCCCGAGAGACAGGAAAGGAATTCTAATTCCTCTCGATCCAAACTCGTCACAAAGTCTTTGCACATAGTCTCCGGTGAATCGGAAGCCGTAAGAATGTATTCTCTCGGTTCTGTTTGAAGGGTCGAGACGCCTGCTTGAAAGCCGAATTCCGAATTCTCGTAGATAGTCGTTTCGAAATCGTACATAAGCATCATTGCAGTCTCTACAAAGGACTTGTCCGTAATAAATTCTCCCATCTCTCCTGACTATTTGCTCCATTCTATCTCCCTGCGCTTATCTTCCCGTCTTTTCTCCTCTTCCATCCACTCGTCAAAAAGACATATGCCGATGTCCGTTGAATGACATTTCCCACAGTAGGAACCGTCCCAATCGGCATCGGCAAGCGTGTCGTCTATCATTATACACAAGGAGTGACAACTTTTGCAGTAGTATACCTCGTCGTCACGAAGTTGATGTGTCAGATACATTTACTCCTCTACAAAGTATGTCATAAGGAATATGCCGTCCTTGGACTGCATAATATTGACTATATCCTCTTTCTTGATGCCCTCTGCATTCGCCTTGCTGACGACATCACGGTAATCATTACCTGCTATAGTGCGTATTTCCATACCATTCAGTTTTTCAGTTTGTGCAAATATAGTAAACGACTTTGTTTCACGAAACATTTTTGTTACATATGTTAATAACTAACGAGTTATAGACAATATTTTGCAGTTACAAAGTATATTTTTAACTTTGCATCAGTTCTTGAAAATACAAGATTCTTTCACTGAAGCGGAGCAGTGACTGAGTAGAAAAATAACATATTGTAGTTTTGACTTTACTACGAATTTCTGTCAGTCACACCCGCCTCCGCTTTTAGGGTAAGACTGACAGATTTTGTTTTCTGTCCGGATGCGAACTTGTCATGGTTATATCGTAGCCACTCATAGCATCTGTATATCGCCAGAGGGGAGTAACAAAGGCGAAGACCCGGGAAGGTATGATCCAGCAAATCATATTCCGGCAAGGGTCGTTACGGTGGGGATTAGCCCACAGTTGCCGGAAGCCTGCAACTAATCAAAGCAGGGCAAGGCGGGCGAGACTGGACTGACAGGACTCTAACGCTGACAATCTTCGAAACTCGCGTTTCTGTGGGTAGGGGAAGATTGTAAGGCAGGCTCCACTACCTGACAGGACACAGTAAGGAATTCAAGAATAAATATTAAGATTTACTTTCTTCTTGATAATATATTATTAAGGGTTTCCTTTACCCTTTCTGCACCGTATCTCTCTATCTTCCCTCCGAGGTCGAACCGTTTCTTCTTTGCTTTCTCGTAGGCAGCGTTGGTGATTTTTTCTCCGATATCCTGCCCGTCGAGAATAAATCTGATGTAGTTCCTTGTCTCTTTCGGGAGAGTATCAGCCCAATCCCTACCTTGATAGATATCCTTACCTGCTGCTTTCTGTGCTTCCAGATGCTTAAGCAAGTTACCCGGACCCCAGTTATAGGCAGCAAGAGTCTTGGCTACCCTGTTCCATTCACTCTGGTCGTTTTTCGTAGCCCAAGAACTGTTAAGATACTTGTCTATATAATAGTCACGAATACCTTCATTGTACTTGTAGTCGTTCAGATCACCTTCCTTACCTGTTCTGGATACATAATCCTTGTATGTAACAGGCATTATCTGATAGGCACCCTTTGCCCCTGCATGACTGACAGCCTTGTTGTTAAAACGGCTCTCAATGTAATACTGCCTGCGCTTGAGTTCGTCATAATCTATAGCATTTGCAACAGGTGCTGGAGTGACTACAGGAGCAGTGTTTACGGCAACTGGAGGAGTATATAGATACCCTGTCGCATAGTCATTATCAAGGAAACCTCCGTCAGCGTGCTTATGAAACCACTTCTTCGCATTTTGTACAAAGATCGCCCTCTTACGAGTCAAAGGATTCTTACTGTGAGTAAGTTCTTCAGTAGTCTTGCCTGTACGCGCTTTCGTAGCATTAAACTTACCTTTGTTCTTTGGGTCGATATGGATAGAGCCACCATCCTTAAATAAATCGTACCCGATTAGTGTCCTGTCAGGAAGAACACCAATATTCCTGTCGGCAAAATCAAGCCCACTTGTTACATACTCTCCAGTATACGGGTCTTTTAAATAGACCTGAAAATCATTCTCAAGCATTATATTGTTTGTTGGTGCAACATTATCCAAGGCAACAGGAATACTGATAGCGTCAATCGACTCTCTTAGTCTAGTAGGCCCCTCTGCATTCGGATCACCCTGTACAAGACTACCATCCTTATCGTAATACCACCCAGAAGCCTGCATGACTTCTGGCCTATCAGCCATCGCAGCCTTTATAGTAGCTTGTGAGAACCTGTCAATCAGCCTTTGTAACTTATCCTTATCTACCGGCATAATACCACACTTTTTTGCAAACATAAAAAATAACCCCGTCGAAATGACGAGGTTAACAGAGTCTGTATATAAGGTATAACTAACTTAGTTACTTGAATTCAGTACGAGTACCGTCAGGATACAACTTGTACATATTACCGGAATACCTCCTGTCTCCGAACCAAAAAGCACCAATACATTCCGGGCTACACAAACCTGAATCATCAACCTTATATCTTAACTGCAAGTCGCTGAACAACTCATTATCAGAACAAGGTAATGCACAGTTGAACGGTATCTTGTGAATCGTCCCGATCTCCTCCATCACATCTCCATTGCACTTTCCATACCTTACAGCAAGAAAAGACCCCCCTGCAAAAGTATATGTCCAGACTTTCAGTATCATGCAGCCATGACTTGCGAGTACCTGAGACAACATATACTCCGCATACTCTTTCGTTTCAATAATAGGCTGCGCAAACTGCGAAGGGTACAAGTACTTATCTTCCATGTCCGCAAACATACGAAAGTACCAGCACATATACAAACATCCCAATCCCTATTTATCAACATTGGTCATATCCCCCGCCCGGTATAAAAAAAGAAATCCCTTATCTCACGACAAGGGATGCCTACGATGATTATAATGTTTAATAAAACCTCCGCAAAGATAAGAAAATGCTTTGGAAATCCTTGGAAATCGCAGGAATTCCAAAAACAGGAAGTGTAGCACAGAGTAGCATATTGTAGCACAGAGTGTACAAACACCGCAGGCTACTGTATACAGTAAACGGCGTAGATAGTTTTTATCCGACACTTAGTGTATAAGCGGGGGGTACACCCCACTAACCTCCCCGTCCATACAAAGGATTGGGGATATACCCCCGAGCCTAACAAAACTAATTTATTCACCAACACACTTTAACACTTTATCGTATGGATAACAACTACATCCCTCAGCGTGGCGTTGACTTCGACGACTACATCGGTTCTATGTATTTCGCAGACCGGAAAGGTTTGGAAAATGTGCAGTTCACACCAGTGTTCTGTCCTGCCAACGAGAACCACGACGACGACTTTATCGGCATCAGGTATTCTGGCTATGATACCAAGAAGACTGGCAAACTTGTTCAGGGAATTGCATACCCAGCAAAGAACTTCACCGATGCAGACCTGAACAAACTGTTCGACAAGGTCGAGACGGAAGACGGCGAAGTGCACTATTCCCCGAAGAGTTCTGTCAGCCTTGACGAAGTCTATATCCGCGTGTGCTATTCCAAGACGGAAGGCAAGGAAGACAACATCAAATGGGTTGCTGGCGTTGACGGTGGTGAGATGATTACACTGTCTGGCGACAGGCGTGTCTACCAGCCGAAAGACGCAGAGTAATGAGACAGGGGAGAAACCCCCTGTTTTACTTTGACACCGCCAATACATTATCAATCAACTTGTAAACTAAACGTTACAAACTAATTTGTAAAAGAATAATTTATTATTCTATTACAATTTTGGTGAAAAGTTTAAGTTACGAGTTCTTACCTACAGTATCTACTTCAAGTAAAAAAGGAATTAAGTTCACGGGTCGTGAGCAATATCAACAGAGCAGGAAGAGTGACAGAGAGCCTGCTGAGATACACGAAGGACGGATGCCTTTGTAGATACTAATTTTCAGATTTCGCACAGAAACCCCTCTAAAATCGTGTTATAAAAGTGAAATGATATCTTACTCCACTTTTGGTTATAATGCGAAAATAGAGGGGTTTTAAGTGCCATTACGGGCATATTTGCTTTTATCTTCGGATTTACAGGAAACAAAATTATTATATTTTCGGTCTTATGGAGCAGAATAGTATTCAGAATATGGCTAAACAGGACAGGTTGATGTTTGTTGTGATTAATGGGTTTGCATGTCCGTGTACGCACATAGACGAGGACAACGCGCGTGAGTGGAGGGATTAGGATTTCTCCCATGGGTGTTCGGTTCTCCATCTAATCCCTCTTGCCGGGACAGCCTCTTGGGTTTTGGGTTCGCTGAGTTTTTTCCCTTGAGGCTCCCGGCTTTTCCCGCGTGTCATGCGTGCATCATGTGCGTCATGCCTACACGCAGGCCCGTAGTGAGGACTGATTAAATCCTTGGTTTGGCTTCATCTGTGTATGAGGAAGAGGTTATCCCAATTCCTTGTCCCTTGAACCCCGATTATTGGTTTATTCTTTCAATCATTTGTATCACTTTTTTCACTATATTCGGGGAAATTTAATATTATAACAAGATATATTATTATATATAATATACTACTACTTTCAGAAACTTAACAAAGAGTTTTCGCAGATGATTACAAACACAAGGAGAACTTACGATCCTGACTTGCTGAAAAAGAGTCAGAAAATGTATTACCTTTTGGTAATAGACCACAAGGCATTGGGTGTATGTACAAGTTTGGAGATAGCGCAGGCTTGTGCAAAATGTTACGCTGAAAAATATAATGCAAAAGAGATAGACCAAGATGATGTATACATCTTCGAGGATAAAGGAGGAAAGCATCTGATAACGATAGAAGTTGTACGAAGAATCAGGATGCCTTACAATATTGACAAGGAGTTTGTGAACGAGACTGAATAAGTTTTTTATTTATATTTGTTGTTATGAGAAACTATATAAAAACAATAAAAGACTTCTTAGGGCACCATAAAACTATTTCAATAGTGTTGAAAGTTGTTTTTGTTCTTGCTGTGCTTTATTTAATCTTGTCGATATTGTTCGTATGTTTTGTTTCATACCTTGGGGCGTTTTGCAATTATTTTTTGGATTAGTGATTTTACCGTAGCTGGGTTTGTCTTTTTTATTCTATCAAGATTTCCCCCGTCCTCTTTCAGTCTTGGATATTGTTGTAACCATAAGTCACGACCAATACTGTCGTGCTTATTATCTTTTAATACAGCACCTGCATCCGGATGATATACCCATGGAGTTCTGATTACGATAGGAGTAGTATTATCGTTGACAATATCAAGCAATTTCCTTTCTATTTTTTCAGTCGTATTTTTATGTCCGGCGTCTTTTACCCAATTTTCAATATAACCTGAATTGTCGTTTTCTGGTTGTGCAAAATCCCATACATCCCAACCCCTTACAAATAAAGAATCATTTCTTTCTCCAAGTTCCGGAACAAAGCCTGCATTGTTAATGGAAACATAAGGAATAGAGGTCCTGAATAAGCCTTTGTTAAAGCCTACCTCTTTCCCTTCTAAATTTATCTTACTTCTTGCTTTACCAAGTGATTTTATACCCGATTAATTAGGGATATTAATACCATAAGGCTCTGTTTCTATATATTGAGGTTTTTGACCCGGAAAATTTGTGTCAATGTAATTTTGTTCCAGCCCATAACTTTCTTTGCTCGGGTCTATTTGTTTACCGATTGCCGGGTGTATCTTTTTCCCATATAAAAGGCCGTCTATTAAATCTGGTTTTTTATCGGATTCTTTTACAAGCGCTTCAATTTCCGGAGAGTCGTATGCTACTCCAAGGGAATCGGCTTTATCTATTAAATCTGCACCATTAACATATAATCCATTGTATGTCTGTATTGAAGGTTGCCCCAAACCTGTAGTTACATATAATATATCTTTTGGAATTGGTGTAAAACCTCTTGTCGCCGCTTCCTGAATATAATTCGATACCACTTCTTTTGGCGTGGGTATACCAGAAGAAGCACGCATTCCTATTTCTATACTTCTTTGCAGCATAGGTCTTTGTCTTGACGTTTTTTTGTTTGATGGGTTTTGTTCTTTATATGAATAGAGCAACCCTTTTGGATCGAATAAAACTTCAGGCATATCACTTATTTTTTACGCAAAGTAAATCATTAATACAATTCAATTTACATATATAACAAATCTCTTTATAATCAAACAATAACATCAATTATGAAATTTACACAAGGACAGAAGCAGGCATTGACTCGTAAGATTGAAGCAATCATTGCAGAGAAAAGAGAAGCAAAGAAAGAAGAGTTGAAGAAGTCTTTCAAGCTGTCTCCGGAACAGAAAGAGTTTGTTGAAAAACTGAAGAAAGTTAATAAGGCTCTTGTTGCGTATAAGAATGCCGTCAAGGAAGCAGGATTGGATTTCAACTGGTCTCAGATTAACGGTCCTGTCAACGGCATTTCTTTCTCTTTCCAGCATAATAATGACAAGCCTGTCGATGAAGTATATCTCGACGATCTCGCCAATATATATGTCAGGGATAAATACAATGATTCATTCCCTGACCAGTGGGAGATTGCAGACGACCTCGAGCTTCAGACGCTTTCGAAAGACTTCGATATCGAGGCATTTCTTGACAAGTATAGGAATCTTTAATTAAATACCAGCAATGCAGTGATTGCATTGCTTTTTCCCTTGCATACTGGACTGCCTTTTCGTGGCGCAGGGGATAAAGTATCAGGTATATTATTATTTATTTTTTGTTTAACAAGGCTATTTTAGTTAAGAACTTCAAAATCCTGAGAAAACTAAAGTCCATCAATCTAAGGTGCGGAGAGGATTATACTGACTCCCATTTCTTTTTGCATATATTCGTTGATTTTTCTGCCCGATCCGCACCTTTTCTTGAAATAATTTAAAACTCACATAAAATGAAAACGTTATTCAAGTTTCTCTTCAGGCTGGAACACACCATCTATTGCCTGACCAATTGCCGGGTAGAACTGCCGATGCATCGCAGGTATTATGAGTATGCCCGTATCTGTTATGAACAAACACGACCTGACTATGGCATCGAAAGACATCTCGTCTGACATTCTTTCAGGCTTCAATATGACAGAAGACCAGATGAATGAGTTTGTTGCTCTTGCAGATGAATTGGATTTGGTCGTGAATGATTCTGTTCCTGAACCTTCTTGGGCTGATATAGTAAGCGTATTGTAATCATAATGGCGGAAGACTTGTCGTGAGATAAGTATTGCGGTAGTGGCCATTAAATAATTCTTGTTTTCATTTGTAAGTACAGTATTCATTTCTCAAACCCGCCTTCCGCCATTTCTTTTAAAGAACTCATTATGAAAAAAGTTATTGTTATAAGTTCCTCTAATCCTTGTCTTGTGGATATCCGTACTGTGCATAATGCCGATGTTCCCGGATTTGACTGGGAAGAATATCTTTCTGAATGTGGCTATGATCTCGATAATGTCCAATGGACAGTATGCGACGGTAATCTTGAATTGACATTTATTGACAACTGATATGAAAGAGTATTGTGTTATACGGATGATTGGGGATACCATAGGATTCTCATCAGTTGCATTTACATCGCAGTTTGAAGAAGATTGCAAGGCTTGGGCGGTAATAACCCAGCGTGCTGAAGACGATGCCAGAATAAAATACATTGTCTGTAAGGTTTTATGAAACATTTTTGTTTCTTTCATTGATTATCAGTATCTTTGATGCGGAATGGGAGAATAAAATATGTCGATTGGCCATTTATTGTTCTTAGTGTTCACGATTTGGTTCGTGTATGTTTGCGTTGATTCTAGTAAAAGTAAAAAGTAATAGTCTTATGCAGGAAGAAGAAATAAAAGCAGTATTTGATCGTGTGTTCAATGGCATGCCTAATCCAATATTTTGCCATCCAGTGAGTTATTTTGAGTGTAATGGTTATTTGTGCGAAGTGGCTGCTTCGGCTTCATATTGTGAGATTGTACGCGATATAGAACGAGAGCTATATAGAAGTCCTCTGGATATATTTCGTCTGCTTTTTGGTCATTGTGGCGCATATGTTACAGTTATCACGAAAGATGGGGAAAAAACTGATCTAAGTGGTCATATAGATTCTTTGAATCAAGTAGAGCAATTTAAAGAAACTCTTAGAAAGTATAAAGAGAACTAATTATGATACTCACAGAAGGACTTTAGGACATTACCCCCGAATGCAGGGCAATCCTTGTCAGCGGAGGGAAGCAGGTACAGATTATCAAGCGCGTGAAAAGCGTTGATGACGGGACAAAGCGGTGTAAGCACTGTAAACATTGTCAGAAAGGTAAGCACAATCCGAATCAGTATTGGCGCAGCCTTGTATGTATGAAACGCCCCAAGACCGTAGGGGGTTACACTAACTATTACTATGGGACTGTTGCGAGCCGTCCCGCTTGTGAAATGTTTGAAGCAAAAGAAGGAATGTATAAAACAAAATAACTATGACACAAGAAAAAATAGAAATCCCTTTCGGAGCATGTGACTCTGAACTGAAAGGATGGGAATACACAATCCCAGAAGGAATGGAGGCCGTAATTGAAAATGGTAGGGTTATCGTAAGGCAGCGAGAGTCCGAGGACGAGAGGATAAGGAAACACCTTATAGATGTAGTTGAAATGTATTGGGGAAAAACGAATGCCCCTGATAAGGCAAAAGACCTTGCCTACCTTGAAAAGCAGAAAGCCAAAGAACAATATAATAGAATGACTCCTATCTATGAAAATAAAGAAGCCTTTGAATCAGCATTGGATAAGGCGTGGAAATTTTATAATGATAGTGGTGCATCTACTGTTGACGGTTTGGAGGATAGTGCCTTCGAACTTTGTTTTGCAAAGGGATTTCGCGAAGGATTTTTGTATGGAGAAAAGCAGAAAGAGCCTAAAACTACCGTTGAGAAATTAAGGGCAATTTCTACTCCAGCGGAAGAGAACTGGCTTGAGAACCAAAAGAAATGGAAGGAAGAAGACAGCCTCACCAAAGACGAGCGAGAGTTCTTGACTGATGAAATCACGGCTTTTTTGTGCAACTACGATAGGGAGTTTGACGGCGATGACCCCGTACCTTCTGATGTAGCGGAGCATTTCTATTTGCTTGGTAAAAAAGCACAGCAACCCGCGGAGTGGAGCGAGGAGGATGAAACATATCTTCAAGATGCCTTATTGTGCATAGAGCAAGCCGAAAAAGTTGCAAAAGATAAAGGTGATATGGGTGCTTGTTGGTCTGCAAGAAGATGGCTCAAATCCCTCCGTCCCCATTGGAAGCCCAGCGATGAGCAGATGGAGGCGTTACAAGTATTTCTTGAACACGGATGTGCCGCACCAGACCGCGAAGCGTTACTTGCAGAAAAACATCTTGAATCACTTTACAATGACCTTCAAAAACTACTTTAGCCATGAAACAAATTCTGAAATTATTTAAGCATAAGAAAAAACATAATATATCTGGAGTTGCAACAACAGCCGGAATAGACATTGACGGGCGATACTCCATCACAATACAAGAGATTGATGATATTCCTTGCCTGTGCGTTCACAAGTGTGAGATTAAAGGAGGGCTGCACTGGACGACAATGAATGAAAAATCGTTTTTAATAGGCATACCTATTCGGCCAATTTTAGAAATGTGCAATTCGCGCCCATGGCTTATTAGAAGGGAGAAATAGCCTATGAAATACATTGACGCAGACAAACTGATTGCTGAGATAGAACGATTCTCGTCTACTGAATATTCTGATAACACATTTGGGGATGATGTTGCTAATGGTGCATTGGATTATGTGCTCGAAGAAATTATACCCTCTCTCCAGCAGGAGCAGCCGAAAAAGCGGATCATACAAGTTAAATGCCTGTATCCGTATGACGAATCCTGGCAGAAAAATAAAATTTACACTTGTGAAGTGTGGCACCATGGCGATTTGAATCGTGATTTTTGGGACGTGTATTACGATTATGGAAAAGACCCAAGATATGTTCAGTTCTCTTCGATTGGGCGATTAAATGAGGAATTTGTGGTTGTTCAGAAGCAGCCGGAGGTGGACTTGGAGAAGGAAATTGTTTCAATTTGTGAAACATATGGGATTACGAAGAATTTTGATGCTGAGCTTGGACCACTTGATATAAAAAACATTGCCCACCATTTTTACGAACTTGGACTTAACGCAAGAAAGTAATGACTGAATTTGAACGAAATGCAAGATATTCTTATGACGAAAAACTTACATATTTGGAGCAATCACATGATTCCAAGCACTTACAAACAATGTCTTATGGTGGTTATAATGTTATAATGCTGTCTGGGTTGGGAAAAGGTCTAACCTACTTTTTCTACAAAGAACGAAAACTTGTAAAGATGCGTAGATGGAATTGGAAACAAGATATTCGCTTGTATGCTAAAAGGTATATTGACCAAGTTCTTAACGCAAGAAAGGAGGAATAGATATGAACAAAAAAGATATATGGGAAGATTTTAGGGACGAGTTAGCCTATCGTGTCGTAAGGGCGCATAATGAAGTCATTGATGACATGGATGAGTTCATTGAGTGCGCTATGAAAGAACTTGTTCCTCTTGCGATAGAGGCTGTAACATTGTTAAAAGCGGAGGAAATGTATAAAACTGAATAGAATATGACACAAAAAGAATTCAACTTCATCAAGGATTCCTTTTCTCAAATTATTGATGATATAGCTGGTAATCCCGACTGGGGTAAAGCCTCCGAAGCCGTTGCCTCAGATTTGGGTACCTTGGAAAGAAAGTTAGAAAAGAAGATTTCTTCCCTCCCCTCTAATCTTGACGAGGCGGCAGAAGAAGCACTTGATGATGTCGATGCAAATTGGCAGATAGACGAGAGGGGCGATGGATGCACCGAGCCAGGCTATAATCAGAAACAAATGATGATTATGTTCAAGGCCGGAGCAGGGTGGATGGCTGGACAAGGAGTAACGAAAGAAGCAGTAATGGGAATGGCTACCGAGGAAATATTCATTAATGTTTCTCAGCAGACTTTAAATGAACTCTGCCTTTGCCCCGGCGACAAGGTTGTAGTCCAGATTAGAAAGAAGTAACACATTGTAGAAGGATTGTAACACAGATATTATGAGCAAGCAAGCCGAAGAATTGGCAAACAAAAGGTGGCCTATCCATTATCCAACTATTTCTCCAAAAGAAGGCGAACACGGGGAGATACTGAATTTTGACGAATGGCTCGATGACCATAGAATTGCGGTGCAATCGTATTCTGCTAATCGTGGCTTTATTCAAGGCTACGAACAAGCCGAGAAAGACCTTGCGCTGACTTGGGAGGATATGAGAACTATCGCAAGTATTTTTCATAGTATGATGGCAGATATGACTGTGGATGATAGTGTAGAAGATAGGTATAAAGAAGTCCTCAGAAGGTTTAACGAGCAAAGGAGGAAGTGATATGGATATAAGTATTATTGCTGGAATATGCGCCGGTGTTAGTTCTTTAATCTCTATTATGATAGGGCATTATATTGGTAAACGAGATGGTAAGAAAGATTGAAAAGATAAGGGCAGAGATAAAGCAACGGTATAAGGCGCTTGACGCACAATACGCCAAGACAAAGAGTTCTTATGTGGAAGGAATGATGGATGCGCTTGACCACATAGAGACCTTCATTGACTCACTACAAGACGAAAATTATGATGCTAATAAGAGCGCAATATCTTCTATTAAAAAGATGTGCGACTCTTACGAGAGGGTAGGTGTATTTACTGACAAGAGAGCCGTTGATTTCCTCAATAATGTGCGAGTGAAGTGCAAAGATGCACAAGAGTATGACTCTCTGCAAGACGAGCCGAAAGACCATAGCCTCCCTCACGGGCCGTGGGAGAAAGGGTATCAGCCAAGTGGGATAGCTTGCGGAACGGTCTGCAAAGAAGATAACCGCTTGTGGATAGAACTCAATAAAGACGCGCTCCCCGATTACAACGATTGCGCACCGATTGACTTTATTCCCGTGAAAAATGATGAGTCTAAAGTGGTCGAATTTGACCACTTTGAGGAGGACTTGAAGGAAGCCGCGATGGATGCTTGGGCTTTATATGAATATCGTGAGCATCCAAAGGGGTTGTACCATACCTGTTTTGTTGACGGTTTCAAGATTGGTGCCGATTGGCAGAAGGAACAGGACAAAGAGGTTATCGAACTCGCAGAAGACCACGCTATGTTTGCAGGCAGGGTGCAGATGAAGAAGGAACTGATAAAGGATGCGGTGGAAGGCGAGGTGGTGAAAGATATGCACGGCTTCTTCCATATCAAGTCAGTCCCCATTGACGGAGCGAAATACAAGTTCGGGAATAGGTATAAAATTATAATTCTCAAAGACGATGAAACTCAGGTCTCTGCGGAATCACTGGGTAAGTAAGCACGGAACAATGGTTCCAAAAATGCAGTTCAAAACACTTAATGAGGTTATTGAGTATATGGACAAACACAATATCAACAAAGATATATTTAACCCTTATGTCTGTTCCGACTGCGGGATGTGGCATATAGGGCAAAGGAGAGTAAAGAAATGAAAGCACCAAATAAGATTTACATCCCTGCCGAGTGGATGAATGTACCAAGTAACCTTTTTGATACGCAGCCAAGTACGGGAGCAACGGAATACATCCGCAAGGACGCGCTCTTGGAGTGGGCGGAGAAGGAACAATACGATTCCGACACGATTCTACAAGATGACTTTTGGCAGAAAGTAATTGACAAACTTAATGAATTATGAAATACTGTATCTATTGGGATAGACCCGCAGGTGGGTGTCTTGCTTCCGGTGGCCCTGAGATACTTTCCGGCTGCAAGATATTAGGAGTTCATCACGATTGTGAGAGGTGCTCATTTCTCCAAGAAATGGGAGAGTGTGTATACTCCTATACAACAACAGACAATACAAATAACATCTTTTAATACTTAACAATTTATGGATTACAAAAACTACATTGGCCGCAAGGTCATCATCCGCGCAGACCGCGCTGGCGTATTTTATGGTACTCTCTCCGCAAAGGAAGGAACCGAAGTCGAACTTACTAATTGCAGGCGCATCTGGTACTGGAGCGGGGCTGCATCTATATCCGAACTTGCTCTTTCGGGGGTTACGAATCCCAGCAGTTGCAAGTTCAGCGTCAAGGTACCCTCTATTATCGTGACAGGTGTTATTGAGATTATCCCTTGCGAGGACGCTGCCATTAAGTCTATTGAAGCGGTACCGGTATGGAAGAGGTCAAGATAATTGAGGAGTTCCTTCGGGTAAGGCCCTCTGGCGATGGCTATGGCTATGGCTATGGCTATGGCTTTGGCTTTAGCTCTGGCGATGGCGATGGCGCTGGCTGTGGCTATGGCTATGGCTTTGGCTCTGGCTATGGCTTTGGCTTTGGCTTTAGCTCTGGCGATGGCTATGGCTCTGGCGATGGCTCTGGCGATGACTCTGGCGATGGCGATGGCTATGGCTATGGCGATGGCGATGGCTTAAAAGCCTTTAATGGTGAACGGGTTTTGTATATAGACGGTGTACCTACACTTATAGACCAAATCAAATGTAATATAGCCAAAGGTCGCATCATCAAAGATGACTTAACTACCGAGCCTTGTTACATAGCCCGCGTAGATAACTCATTTGCGCACGGAAAGACAAATCGTGAAGCCCTTGCAGATGCTACTAAAAAAGCTCTTGAAGATATGCCCGTAGAAAAGCGAATTGCAAAGTTTAAGGCAGAGTTCCCTTCGCTTTCTAAAAAAGCAAAATGCTCGGAATTCTATGAGTGGCATCATATCCTTACTGGTTCTTGCACTATGGGGCGTGACAATTTTATCAAATCTCATAACCTTGACATGAACAAGAAGTACACGGTAGAGTATTTCCTTGACATCACTTCTGGTTCTTACGGAAAAGATATTATCAAACAACTCAAAGAATCTTATACTTAACAATTATGTGGACATCTGAAATTCAACGAAAAGCAAGGAGTCTGTATCCAAGAAGTCCTGCTTGTGTGGCTGCATATATCAAAGGATGTACTGATACTATGAACAGTTATCTTGAGACATCTGAAGATTTCTATACTAAACTGGCTACTGAATTACGTAAACTCTGGCCTACAGGAGAGAAAGACAACAAATGGCCTTGGAAAGACTCTGTCAAGAATCTATCTGAAAGACTGGAGACTCTCTGGTCTTTACGCGATCTGAAAGATTATTCTCTTGAGACCTGTATATCTGTTGCCCAGAGATATGTCGCCCAGTATGAAACTGACAAGAAGTATATGCAGATACTGAAATACTTTATTCTCAAACAGAAGGATATAGTACAGAAGAATGGGCTTATCAAGAAAGTAAGTGAGTCAAAGTTTGCTGATATGCTCGAAGGTAAGTCGGAGGTAGATGCTGCTCTTAACGAATGGGAAGGAATTCTTTCAGGAACTGTATCTGACGAATCTGGAGGAGTATTGATATGATTGAAGGAACAAACAATTCTGCAACTGAATTTTCCGTAGAGAACTGTGGCTGGTATTCAGAGATAGAAGGTGATCTGAATATTGGTGGAGTAATAAACAATCTTAAGAAACGCAGGGATAATGTTCTGAAAGGTGGTACTAACTGTATTCCTCTTCCATTTAACAGATTTCGTTCTGAGATTCCCGGGATAGAACAAGGACAATATATAATATTTACTGCGGCACAGAAAGTCGGAAAAACAAGCCTTGCAAGTTTTATATGTGTATTCAATGTTCTTGATTATGCGTTTGAGAATAAAGATAAATGTTCTGTTCATATTATATACTTTTCTCTTGAGGAGTCAAAAGAGCGTGTTATAGAGAGATATATGTCTTATCTCTTAAATAAACTTGATGGTATAAGGATATCTCCTACTGATCTTCGTTCTACTTCAAGCGATTTCCCTGTATCTGATGAGATTCTGGAGTTATTAGAAAGCGACAAATATCAAGAAAGATTACAGTTCTTTGAAGAGTGTGTACAGTTCGAGACAGAGGATACCAATCCTACGGGAATACTTCGAGTCTGTGAAGCATATGCCAAGAAAGTCGGAACTTATAAGTCTCACAAGATAGAATCTAAAGGAAATTCATTTAAAGAAGTTGAAGTATTTGACTCTTATGTTCAGAATGACCCCAATCATTATAAGATAGTTCTTATCGACCATGTTAGCTTGGTAGACAGGGAGCAGGGATTCAGGACAAAAGATGCAGTAGATAAACTTAGCGAATATTTCGTCAAGTATCTTCGTAATAGGTATAATTTCACTTGTGTCGCTATCCAGCAGCAGGCATCAGAGAGTGAAGGTCTTGAAGCAATCAAGCAGAAAAAGATGCTCCCGGCAGCTGCAACTTTGGCGGATAGCAAGTACACCGCCAGAGACGGGAATTTGGTTCTTGGCCTTTTTGACCCCTCAAAGTTCGGACTTAATCAGTGGCTTGGATACAAGATAAACGATGTTGACGGCTCCGGTCTTAAGACTTATGGTCGTTTTATGTATGTGATAGCGAATCGTGACGGAGAGATGGGTGGTATATGTCCTCTTTTCTTTGACGGCGCTACCTGTACATTCGAGGAACTCCCACGTCCGGATGACATCTCTGCAATATCCCAGTATTATTCAAAGGCTCAGAGCCTGAAATCATATAGACAACAACAGAAATCTAATTCTTTATCAAAATTTATTCTCGCTTTATTTAAAAAACACAAGTAGTATGGCAGAAGAAACAAAAATGTGTGGCAAGTGCCACAAAGTGCTCCCCGTATCAGAGTTTTACAGTAACAAGAGCAAGCCTGACGGATTGTCCGGATATTGCAAGGAATGTATGAAAGAAGCAAATCATCGTTACAAGTTAGAAAAGAAGAACAAGAGTCTTGTAGTATCATTGCTTGAGAAGTCAGCAGAGAAAGAGAAAGAGACCGCCAAGTTTGAAGCAAAGGAAGTGCACACTACGAAGGCATTGTCCTATGCTTCCCTTAACTAACTCATTGCCGAGATAAAAGCCCGTGGTAATGATGTAATCGTGAATCCTACCCCTCGTGACCTTATCTCCAGACTCTGCGACAAGGGTTATCGTGGCAACCTCGAGTACACTGAAGTTCACACAATCAATGTAACTAATTTTAATAGAGACAACGCATAATGGCAAAGACAATTTTAATTATCGGCAAGACCGGCACCGGTAAGACAAGTTCTATCAGGACTCTCAACCCTGCCGAGACTGTAATCTTCCGCGTTATTAATCGTACACTTCCTTTCAAGTATGCAGGCAAGTATGTAGACAAGAAGAATCTCTTCCTTACCCCCGGTTATGAAGATGTACTGAAAGGACTTGACTGGGCAAATAAACAGCCTAACATCAAGAACATAGTCATTACTGATGGCACTTACATCATTCGTCAGGAATACTTCAAGACTGCAAATCAGAAGGATTACGCCAAGTACACAGCATTTGCTATGCATATGCAGCAGGTGCTGAAGGCGATCCAGAACCTACGTGATGACATTAAAGTCTTTATGGAGTATCATGTGGAGAGTAATGTGACTGATTCCGGTGCTACTGAATATAAGCCTTCGACAGTCGGCAAGTTATTGGACAATCAGTATAATGTACTTGAGAATGTCGATATAGTCCTGTTTGCCAATCCGCAGTATGAAGACAAAGAGATTCATTATGGTTTCATAACCAACAGGACAATTGACAGGAATGGCGCAGAGATACCCGCAAAAACTCCTATGGGTATGTTTGACGAGTTATTCGTGCCAAATGACCTCGCTCTGGTGTCCAAGAAGATAGACGAATATTATTCTGAGTGATGACAAGAGATGAACACCAAGAGCGAGCAGCCTCAATCCTGAAAGACAGGAAACGGCTGATGTGTTGTTGGGCCACGGGTACTGGTAAGTCATCTGTCGTAATCAAGTTCCTTAAGTGTAATCCATTGTTGAAAACCCTTATCCTTGTCCCCGAGCAAAACAACATAGACAACTGGCATAATGAATTCGTGAAGTTTGGAGTATCGGAAGAAAGTGTAACAGTTATTTGCTACGCATCCCTGCACAAGTATGAAAATACCAATTGGGGATTGATTGTATTTGACGAAGCGCCGCATTTCGATACGGAACTGAAGAAGAAGATATGCAATTCAATCAATGCCGAATATGTCCTTGCTCTTGGTGCTGTCATCACTGACGAACAGAAAAATTCATTACGGTCAGTATATGGTGATTTCTACGAGTACACCATAACGATGTCAATGGCTATAGACCAAGGTCTGCTTCCCCCGCCTCTTGTATGTATCGTGCATATGAAACTCAATGACTTCATATACAAGCACAGGTTCAGAGGCAGACAGATTACCGACAAGGAGTATTACGATATCCTAAACAATAGAGTGGAATCTGCAAAGAGTGATTTTGATTCGAACCCTAGCGAGTCTAACAAGAAAAAGATGCTCTTTGCGGGATTGCAGCGCAAGCAGTTTATCGGCAGGTGTAAAGAACAGATGACACGGTATCTCTGTGAAAGGCTCGACCGGGCAGACAAGAGATATATTTGTTTCTGTGCATCCATCAAACAGGCAGAAGCCATAGGAGGTAAGTTGGCATTTACAAGTAAGACATCTGCTAAACTCAAACTGCTTGACAGATTCAATGACAAGGAAATCAATTCTCTTTTTGTCGTAGGCAAACTCATCGAAGGTCAGAATCTCAAAGACATTGATTGTGGTGTACTCGGTAGTATTGGCGGAACGGACAGAATCACTGTTCAGAGCATAGGAAGAGTGATGCGCTCACCAAAACCAGTCATTTATGTACCCATAATTGACAATACCAAGGACGAGGACTTTGCCAAGACCGTAACTTACAACATTCCAAACGAATACATAAAACATTATAAATTCTAATCAATTTTCTTAATTATTATAACCAAACATGAAAATATTGCCTTTAAGTAATGCTACGATTGTGGACAATATGGTGTCTTGTTTGAGTACGGCAATTGACCATTTGAACACAGAAATTGCAAATCTTGACGAGACTTATCGCAAAATGTGCGAGGAAGCGAAGGAAGGATTGCAGAAACAGCTTGAAGAAACCAAGCGTCAGCAGGAGTATTGGTTGTCTGTCAGAGGCGGAGAACCTGAACTGAAGAAGACACGCAAGCCTCGCGCAAAGAAAGCCGAGGTCGTTGAAGAGGCTGCTCCCGTTGTCGAAGAAGAGGAACAGGTGGTCGATCCGTATGAGAACGAAACAGAAATCGTTCAGGAAGAAACCATTCCGGAGGAGGCTGCTCCTGAGTTTGACGGTGCAGGATTTACGGAAGAAGATAACGTGCCCGAGTTCGTCAATACTGCAACCGAAAACGCGTCAGCCGATTTAGACAATCTTTGGGGAGAGACTCCTGTTACTGAAGAATCTGCTCCCGTTCCTGAATTCGTTGAACCTGTCATTCAGGATGTGAATACAGAATTCGACATGCCTATCGAGTGGTAATTGTTTAACTTATAATCTTATAAATCTATGGTAGAAAATACAAACGCAAGTAAAAATCCTTCAACCGGTGAGTATCTTGACATTCCAAAGTATGTTGGTGTAGCATCTGTCAATGTAAAGGCTATCAATCCTTCCAATGCTGCACTTCGTAAGTTCGGCTGGAACATCCCTGAAGACGCAAAGGAACCTGCTTATGTGAAATATGAAGAGAAAGACGGAAGGCTCGTTCCTGTTGGTGCACGTATCCGTTTTCTTGTCCAGATTCAGGATTTGGAAGATAAGCCTATTGTCCCTCTTGATTTCCGTGTAAAGCCCGGTCTGTATATCGCAGAAGAAAAGCGTGACGATAGTGGAACCCTTATCAAACCTGCAAAGTGTAAGGTCATTGATGCCTATGGGCGCACCGCTTGGGGAACGAAACCTGAACTCAAGGAGCATAAGATTCCTCAATATACCAATGGCCCTGCTGACATATCTCCTGATTATAAGGCTTGTGGTCGTGGTCAGGAAGAGCTTGTGAAGTTCCTGTTCAAGTATCTGAACATCACTCCGCTTAAGGTTTATGACAATAAGACCAATGAGTATGTTGCAACAAAGACCCCCGGTAAACTCACCATCGACAATTGGGACGCCGTAAGCACCGGCAACGTCAAGGAACTCTGCGATTATGTAGCCCTTCAGCCCGAGAACCGCGTAAAGGTTATCCTTGGAGTTCAGACCGATGACAACAACAGGACTTATCAGACCTTCATTGACTCCACTTATATTAGTAATGGCGCAAGGGTAGATGCCGCTACCGGAGAATTCTCTTCCGCACGCAAGGCTATTGACAAGTTCAATGAGAGGAGCAATGCAGAGTCCTATACTTTCAGTGCCGCTCCCGTCAAGCGCTACACGGAGACTGCAACCGAAGTGAAAGACAACTCTTCTTCTATGTTCGAGAGTACTTCGAATTCTTTCGACAACCCTGAAGAGGATCTGCCATTTTGATAACTAATTAATAATCAGATGGTTACGAAAACGAAGAAAACCCATCTGAATATAGCACGAGAGGATGTCTCTATGTCCGATAGGGACATCCTCAAACGCTATATGGGAATTGACAAAATACCATGTGCAATAAATTCACCACTAAGGGAAGATGACGACAGACCCTCCTTCTCCATCTTTGAACGAAACGGAATTGTCTACTGGAAAGATTTTGGAACCGGAGATTCAGGCAGCGTGGTTAGTCTGCTGGCTCGGCTCTGGAATGTGGATTACCACGGTGCGCTCCTGAAGATAAAACTCGACACAGAGTCACAGATACCGCGATTCAGTCTTATCCGCAAATATAATGGCAAGATTCACATAACCGGTAACTCTACAATTAAGGTAAAAGTCAGGGAGTGGAGAGACTGGGATATAGAATTCTGGAAGAGTTTTGGAATATCCAAGGAATTCTGTACCAAATGCAACGTGTATCCTGTATCACACGCGTTCTTCACCAAAGAGATTGACGGCAGGAAGAACATTGTAACCGTACCTATGGACAAGTATGCCTATGCTTTCTTCGAGTGGAAAGACGATAAGGAAAGCATCAAACTATATCAGCCGTATTCTGAAACGACGAAATGGCTATCGAAGCATGACCAGTCCGTATGGGATTTATGGAAACAGGCATTCATGTGGGCGGAAAAGAAAAGTGACGAATGTGTTGTCATTACTTCTTCTCGAAAAGATGCCATGTGTATCTGGGAAAATCTTAATGTCCCTGCTATGAGTCTTCAGGGAGAAGGATATGTGCCGAAACCGCAAGTTATGCGTCAAGTACAGGAACGATTCAAGACTGTCTATATATGGTATGACAATGACTTCAAACACGAGAAGGACAATCCAGGACAGGACAATGCAAAGAAACTCATAGAACTGTATCCTTGGCTGCGTAATGTATGTATCCCTACGGAGTGGTTCAGCAAAGACCCGAGCGATCTCGTGAAGAATTGTGGTGTAGATGCATTGAAGCAAGTGTGGAAAAGTGTAACAGAACAATAAAAACTCGTTTAGAAAAATGTATCAGGAATTTTATTTTATAACATGGCCAGAGGCGCAGAAGGTGCCAGAACTTGACCCGGATTATGAACACTCTTCCATTGGCGAAGACGGATATTTTGTCGAAGCAGATTGGTGGGATGAAGTAAACGGATAATTATGGACTTCGATAAAGCGTGTATGATGTTCGCAATGAAAGAGCCGTATTACGGAATCATTCTTTCATCTATGCGAAAAACTCCGATTACCAACAAGCAGGTACTCTCTACAATTGGAGTAGCTCGTTCCGGTAATGTTTTTATGCTCGGATATAATCCCGAATATGTAGAAAAACTAACTACAGACCAGTTGATGACAGTTCTTCGTCACGAGTGCTTACATTTATGCTTCTACCACCTGACAATGTGGGAAGATCCGCCGGGATTCCAAGTCCCCGCCGATGTGCAAAAGTGGAGAAATATAGCTGAAGACCTTGAAGTGAACTGTTATCTTGACGATAAGATAGTACAGGAACTGAAAGGGCAGCGCTGTGCCGATTATGGCCTCGACCCGAAGAAAGGTGCGCGGTTCTACTTTAATACTCTGTATAAGAAAGCACTCGAAGATAAACAGAAAGCACAGGTGCAGAATCCCCAGAAGCCTTGTAATGGCGGACAGGGAGGTCAGGATGAAGACCAGCAGTTCGGAGGTGGTGGTAATAACAACACTAACAATAATCAGCCTCAACAAAATCAGCAGCAGAATCAGCAACAGAATCAGCCCGATCCTTCCAACGGAAACGGTGGCGGACAGCCTTCAGAGCAGGAACAAAGCGATACTCTTGATGACCACTCCATGTGGCCCAAGGATATGACTGACAACGAGTCTGATATCATTGAGCAGACAATCAACGATATGATGGTCTATGCGGCAGAGGAGACAGAGAAGAGTTGTGGAGAAGTCCCCGGAGAACTTAAGATAAAGATTGAGAAGCTGCGCAAGAAACCCAGACCAGTCACCGATTGGCGTAGGTATCTTCGCAGGTTCTGCGGAAATGAATTCTCGGAACTCATCAGGAAGAGCAAGAAAAGAGAATCCAAGCGGTTCCCCGATGCTGCCGGTAACAGACATCAGAGAAAGTCTCATGTGCTTGTAGGAATAGATACTTCAGGTTCTGTCTCGATGTCAGAGTATAAGGAGTTTATGGGGCAGATAAAGACTCTTTCCGAAAAAGCGACTTTCCATATCATTGAATGTGATGACGAGATTCAGCACGAATATGACTATCACGGCAAATGTAATGAAGTGCTTCACGGAGGCGGAGGAACAAGTTTCCGACCTGTAGTTAATGAATTCAACAAGAACAAGAGGAAGTATGACGCACTTATCTATTTCACTGATGGGTATGCTCCTATTCCAAGGGATACACCGAAAGAAACGCTGTGGGTTATTTCTTCCAACGGTGACAAGAACAGAAATAAATATAAGGTAAATGGAGCAACATCAGTATTCATCACCGAAAAAATCGCAAGCCAAAGTAGGTGATAAAATTCGCATCATAGCATTGGACGATGCAAATGGTACGGATTGGCAAGCAAGAGAGTATACCGGTCGTGAAGGTATTATTGAAGAGATTAACGAAGCTGGTTATATGTATGGCACTTGGGGAGGACTTGGTATTCTCCCAGATATAGATGAATTCGAAATTATAGAATAATGGAAAATATTTTAAGACAACTGTCAGACTATCAGATTCAAGCAAGCAAAAAAGGTATGAGCTTCTCTATTGATTATTATGGAACGACTCAGAACGACGCGGAGATAAATGTAAATGTTCGTTATCAGTATTATTCTGACAACAGAAACTTCACTGATGCCCGTACTATGAGTTGTACTTTCAGTCCCGATATGGAACCGGCAACAATAACACAGAATCTCAACGAAATCAATTCTTTTATTCAGAACGTAACAGTTAATTTAGACTAATTTATGGCAAATACACTTTCACTTCGCCAAGCAAAAGACTTGGTGAATCATACTATTGACAATAACTTCAAACTTCAGGAAGAAGGAAAGATGCCAGTTGCTATTTCTTTTGAAGCAAGTGCAGGTATAGGAAAAACTTCCTTTATCCGTCAGGTAGCAGAAGAGAGGCAAATGGGATTCACTAAGTTAAATATGGCCCAGCTCGAGGAACCGGGAGATCTAATAGGTTTCCCACAAACCGAGTACGAATGTCAGATAGCAAAAAAGATTAAACAGCAGGACGGCAGTGTAAAACTTGAAGTTCTTCCAAAGACCGCTTGGCTTAACGCAAAGCAGCTGGATACTATGGACAAGGCTCTTGTTCGTCAGACTGGTAAAACCCGTATGGGATATGCAAAACCAGCTTGGGTTCCTTCATATAATGAGAATGGAAATATAGTCCTTCTTGATGACTATGTGCGTGGCAATCAACAGCTTATGCAAGCATGTATGGACTTGATTCTTGAGCAGAAATATGTTTCTTGGTCTCTTCCTAAAAATACTACCATAGTTCTTACCAATAATCCTGACAATGGAGAGAACAACGTATCCAGTCTTGATGAAGCACAAAAATCCAGATTCTTGAATTATGAGGTCGAGTTCGATCTTGACGCTTGGAGTCAGTGGGCAGAGAAGGCGAAGGTAGATGGTCGCTGTATCAACTTCGTTCTGACTTACAGTAAGGAACTCTTTGAGGCGGACGATGAAGGTAACCGTATCTGCAATCCTCGTTCTTTCGTTATGTTCGCTGACATGATTTCCGGCATAAAGGACTGGGATGTGCCTGCGAATCTTGACTTTATCACTATGATTGCAAAGGGTTGTTTCAAGGACGATGCTAACAGATTCTCGCAGATGTTCAATTCTTTCATCAGGAATAAGATGCATACTCTGATTCAGCCGAGTGAAGTCCTGAATGACAAGTGGGACGTACTTCAGCCTAAATTGATGAGTACAGTCTATGACTCTACCGGAGAGTGGCGTCCTGATATCGCTCAGGTTATCGAGAAACGTTTCACCAACTATGTAAATGCGTGGCTTGACAGTCCTGCCGATACCCCGATAAAGAAAGTCATCGACAGGATTGTAAATTTCATTAAGGAACCTGAGACCAATGGTGGTAAGCAGATATTCAATTATGAGTTGCTGTATCATATGGTGAAATCCATCACTGCCGACCATAAGAATCAGACTTTCAAGATTATGTATGACCCTACTATCGCCGCAACAATTAACGCTTAATTATGTATAGTTTTTACGATTTTGATGATATCCATGAAGGACACGTCGATGTATATTCCGGTGGGAGATTTGAAGTCTCCCACGGATATGCAAGACCTCTGAATACAAAAGGCAAATGGGCAGTATTCAAGGGACTCAACGATGATTACCCACAGAATATAATCAGTGAAACGGTTTATTATAATGAATGTGAACCCGGCGATTATAATTCCGTATTTATATCTTCAAAGAGCAAGTTATCCAGAGATGTAGTCAGGCGGTCTTATAAAATTACACGAAATCCAGATACGATTGATTGCGTCACCGTAATCCCAAATAAATATAGCGGTACGTTTACAAAGTACAATCTTGCACTTATAAACAAGACAAGCCAAATTATTACTTTGTATAAATTCAATAAGCAGTATCTTGACGACAAGGACACTTTCCCGGACAATGTCATAGAGGATATCAAGACATTTATCGAGACCCTCGAGAAGCGTAAGAATGCCAATGCAGAACTTGAATTTATCTGCGCAGCTGGCGGTTTGATGAATGATGTATCTTTCATGTTTAAGTGTGACGAATATAAAGATATCATTCTGAATACATATCCTAACAGAGAGTATGTACTTGATACCGAAGTGGTATATGATCCGGTACCTATCATAGATGTAGACACTCTTGAGATGTGGAAGAATATGCCGGCAGATTTGTTGTATAAGTCTGTCGCGTCAAGTGACTGGAAGGACTATCCTCTTACATTGTGTGTATTCTTTCAGAAGGAAAAATCAAACCTGCTTTACAAGATAGACCCCGCATTCACACTCGTTTATTCAGGTATCGGTCTGGATGTATTTTCTAACAGAAGAGGGAGTGCAGAAGAATATCTTGCAAATAGGAATATAACCGCAAAGGACTGGAATATGCTCCAAAAGTGGATATTACATTCTTATAACCTTCCTGAAACCGGCGGATTTATCGATTATGAACCTAACGAATATTGTGATCTGGAGTATTTTAAGTTTATACAGAATAAGATAGCCCTCAAGCCTATGTATCTTCAGGAGACAATCAACGGGCAAAATCTTATGAACCTCGGATATTGCAAATAATTTTCTTGCAAATATGTAACACTTTTGTTACATTTGCTGAAAATCAGATTGTTAATGTCCGTACAATCACATAACAAGTCAGGCCGCTATTGTTCTAATAGTGGGTGGCAGAATTCTTCTGCAAAATAGTATTGCTTTTTGGTCTTATGCATAGTAAGGCGGCCTGACTTTCTTTGAAATTACAAACGAAAAAATAAATGAAATCACTTAGAGAATTATCTTTGAATATCCCTGAGCAGGACTATCACAACCTTCCTGCTTGGTCGTACTCAATCATAGCGAAGTATGCGCGTGACGGCTTTAGTGCCATATCGACACTACATGACAAGGTCTCCCCTACTCCTGCTATGGAATTCGGTTCCCTGTTTGACAGTATCCTCACCAAAGGCAAGCAGACTCTGGAGGAGTATGCTATCTATGACGGAGAAGTACCGCAGGCGGAAAAGAGAGCACTTGACCTGATGACTCTGTATGCCGATACTCCCGACTTCGACAAGGTGTCAGATGAAGTAATAGCAATGGTATGTGAAGGAGTACAGTATTATCCGAAGTGGGGGCTGGAGGCAAAGAAGAAACATCTGGCTGAATACAAAGACTATTACTCGGTAGCCTTCTCAAAGAAGAAGATTGTCAGCAAGAAAGACTGGGACGATGCCGTCCAGATGGCTCGTATCTTCAGGAATGACCCCTACCTGTCAAAGATATTTGGTACGAAGAACACTCCTGAAATCGAGTATCTGTATCAGTGTCAGTTTCAGGTAAAATATGTTCTTCCTAACGGACAGGCTGTCGATGTGAAGATTATGCCCGACCTGCTTGTCGTCAATCATAAGGAGAAGACTATCCAGCCCGTAGACCTTAAGACAAGCGGTATGCCTGCATATGAATTTCCTGACCATTGGGTGAAGATGCGCTATGACTTGCAGGCAAGTTGTTATGTCGATGTGCTTGTTGAAGTTCTTGGACAGACGGAAGAGTATTCTGACTATACTATCCTGCCTTATCTGTTCACTGATATAAGCAGGACGGATATGGTTCCTCTTACTTTCGAGTACGATCCGACGTCAATTACGCAGGCCAACGGACTTTCTTTCGGCAATGAGTACAAGACTTACACCTACAAGAACTGGCAATCACTCTTGCAGGAAATCCTGTCTTACGAAGAAAGTAACGCTACCGTTCCTATCGGAATGACAACCGAAGGCCCTAATGACTTGTTAAGCCTTTTGAAGAAATGAAAAAGTTTGGAGAAGTAAGATTTAAAGATTTTGATATAGATATCCCGATTGTCAAGTTCCTCCTTGGCGGTAAAGAATATTTCGCAATAGTCGATACCGGGTGTGAAGACTCTTTGTTTGATGAGTCACTGAAAGATTATGCATATA